>ERZ1673738.19-NODE-19-length-271538-cov-13.237860_pt1 | contig 271538 bp, 279 predicted proteins | sample MGYA00580198_ERZ1673738 | MGnify/ENA primary metagenome ERZ1673738 (study PRJEB41218, sample SAMN15661784) | gut metagenome | host: Homo sapiens | place: Canada: London | collected 2015-08-20/2019-03-30 | study: EMG produced TPA metagenomics assembly of... | reverse complement strand
GAAAGGGTGGGATTCGAACCCACGGAAGGCTTGCACCTTCGCTAGTTTTCAAGACCATTTTTAGACCGCAGTCCCAAAAGGCATAAATCCCCATTTTCCGCATGTCTACGCAGGTAGACAACATTCACACTATGCTATATTTTACTATATCTTTGTATATCTGTCTAGATGTAGCAGTCAAAAAGTGGTCAAAATAAAACCGCTAACTAAATTTTAGTTAGCGGTGAGGGATTTAGGCTTTCAAAAGACTATCTATTGTTCTTAGCGCTTCCAGCCAAGCATCTTTTCCACCGATGAGCTCGGCAAAATCAGTCTCAGTGAATTTTTCCAGATACGATTTTGTAGCTTTCAAAGCTTCAATTTCGCTGCAATCGTATTCGAGTTGTTCAAAAAAATATTCACCAGCCAGCATTTGAAAAGAATCATTGCAATCATCATTCCATTGTTGCATAACATCAATAATTTTCATGGTTCATAACCCCCTTTCATTTTCATTATATGTATATTAACTCTACTTTTTGATTATTGCAAGTCATAAATTTAAATTTTAAATAAAAAATATGCGGTATAGACATTAAAGACTATACCGCATAAAATCAAGCGATTTGATGTATTGCTACATTGACGCTGGTGACCGTTCCGGCACCACCTGTCAGCTGCAGGCTGAGATTTGCCGCATTACCGACAGCAGCGCAGGACGGACGCACGCGGATCAGTTTGCTGATGGGTAACGTTACCACACCAGCGGCAGCAGCAGTTTGACTGGCAGCAGCACCCGGTACAGCATCAGCACCATTATAGAGCTGTATGCCGATTGCACCAGCTGCCGTAGCAGTAACAGTCACTGTAGCGTTGATCTCGTACACACCCGGAGCTTTAACGTTGATAATGCCAGTGCCCGCTGCATGGTTCAAACCATTGCAGCAGCCACTAAACTGCACGTCGTTAGCCCCCAGTGCAATAACATTGCCAACCTCCAGAGCTTGACTAGCAAGATTATAAGTATTCAGATAAGCCATTACCTATCACCGCCAATCAAGCAGCAGTCAGATATTGGCAGCCAGCGCAACCACGCTGACCTAACAGCTGACGCACTGCCTCGATGATAGTACTGTTTTGAGTGAGCTGGCTAACTTGATAGCGTTCAGCTTGCAATTCACGTTCACGGGCTGCCAGTTTATCGCGAAGTTCCTGAATTGTGTTTGCAGTGATAAGGGCACGAGTAGCTTCACCTTCGCTGTGGATAGCAGTGGTGATTTCACAAGTGTTTTTGTAATTTTCGGCTTTTACACTGTCGATGTTGCGATTGGTCTCGCAGCAGCACTGCTGAGCCGAAAAACGGTTCTCCGTGATTTGGTTACCCAGCTGATAGCCAGTATTAGTAACACCAGCAGTGACTGCATCAAAGCCTCGACACATATCACGTTGCAGCTGATTTTGACCTTGCAGAGCATTTGTGTTCATAGCGTAAAAACCATCACAAACGCCGTTTTTAATACCTTCCAAACTACGCATTACATTCTGATTGTTAAAACCTTCCTGTAATTCTGCCTGAGTTAAGGTATTACCACGACGGCCAAAGCCAAAACCGTCGCCGCCAAAAAACGCCAACCAGATAAGATACATAAACGGATTGTTCATCCAGTTATTGTTACTATTGGTCAACGCCATTGCTTCGCCGATATCCATAAGATATCCCTCCTTTTATAATAATGCACATCGCGCGTGATGCCTACTTGTACCCAAGCATTCGCAAGCCAGCATTGATATCATTGTCAGAGATTCCCTGCTGCTTAGCTTGGGCTATAAATTGTTGCAGCATTTTATCATTGAGATTTTGCTTGATGACCTGCAGGTCGCCCGCCTGAGGTTGACGCTGCTGCTGATTCTGCCTTTGGTAAATTGGATTCATTCTGCGCTCCTTTCAGCAGAGCGATAAGCTCTGCAAACTCCGCCTTGGTAACGTACTCGACAGGCTGCGGCTTGGGCTTCTCCAAAAACGTGTACGTTGCTACAGATTTCATGCCGATTTTGTCCGTAGTTACGATGTAAAACTCCGCATCAGCAGAGTTCATGTAGATCCTTGATGTATTGGGCGGTAGAGTTAAAGCATTGAGCTGGTCGACGCTCTGCACCCATACAATCTCACCAGCTGGAGCCATCTGCTGTGCTGGCTGACCAAAGAGCTGCGGCATAGGCGGCAGATTCGGTTGATTGGGCATATTTGCAAAATTCATAAGCTCACCTCATTTCTGTCTACATTGTATAGGTAAAAGCGATGTGCAAAAGCGCAATAAAAGGGCATAAAAAAAGCACCCCAGGTTAACTGGGGCGCAGGTTACATGATGACATTGTAGATTTTGTCGTAAGAGCGGGCAAGGATACGTTTTACTGTACTCTCGTCCATATTACAGCGTAATTTGATGGCAACCACGGACAAGCCTCGGGTAAACATTAACTCGATGACTTCCCGCTGCTGCTCCGTAAGCCGTGCTTCTTCCATGGCACGGTCAAGTTCGATTCGTGAGCACATACGTAGCCACGCACGCGCTCGCTTACGAGTGACATCCATACACAAGACCTCCTAAGATATCACTTCCTCCCAATCAATCATCATTTATTGATAGCATAGGCAAGCAGACCAACGGCCGCAACGATAGCGGTATTGCGCTGCGCTTTAATTCTGCGGCGGGTGCGAGCTTCCTCTTTGGCGGATGCCTGCAAGGATCTGTTGGCACTCTCCAATAAGCTGCTCTGAGCTTGCAGCTCTATCTGCAGCTTGACTGATTCCTTTTTGAGCTTGCTCAATTCCGCTCTCGACTCGGTCAGCGCTGCTTGTGATTCGCTCAGCGCTTGCCTGGTGACTTTGGTTTGCTGCAGCAGCAGACTCAACCTGCTGTCGAGTGCTGACATTTCCGCCGCCGTCATCGTGTAGGTTGTGTAGGTTGTAGCCGATGATGCCTCCGAGGCAGAGGCAGGCCACAGCAAGCACAATGTAGCTGCAGTAACTGCGAAATATTTTTTCCACATCTTAGCCCTCCCACAGATAATAGCCCGGAACGGAGCCGCCAGCACGCATGTCGACGTGCACAAAGCCCTGCGATACATAAGTACCCACACCGTCAAAAATCTGCTTACAGATGCGGGCCAGCTCACGCGTAGATACGCCATCAACATAGATATCTGCAGCAGTACCAGCGACATGCTGAGAGTTAGACACACCGCCTACATTGGCATTGTGTACCGGGCAACGATAGCCGCTGGTGATGTTTATGGGACGACCTAAGCGTGCACGCAAGCGTTCCAGACCGGTCAGCAATGCAGAGCTAATTCCATAAACAGGCAGCTCGCCGCAATGCTTGCAAGCAAATTCAGACTCAGAAAAATGAGCAGATAACATAGCCATAACAATCAACCTCTTCTCTTTTTGATAACATTAACAAGACCTTGCACTGCCTCAATACCGGCGTCGTTGAGGTTCTCGCAAATAGACAGCAGCTCTGTGATGACCAGATAACCTGCCACCAGCGGCACAGCCCATACAGGCTGCTGCAGCGTGATCATGGCCAAATCTACCAATACGGCAGCCAGCACGCAAAGGATATAAACAATAACCTTGCCAACAAAGCGATGCTTCATGACTTCGCTGGAGATAAGGCCTTCTGTGCGAGCTGCCTCAATGCCGCCGATAATCTGCGTCACGGACGGAGTCTGCCCCATGCCCTGCAGACGTTTGTAACTCAAAGACATCCAGCGAGTGAAGCAGTCCAAAAATACCAATGCGGTAAAAACCATAAACAATACCGCGTGTTTGTGCAGCAATACCGCAAGGATTGCCCCAATCACCGATTTGTAGGTAAAACCATGAGTCAAAGTGTGTGCCGTATTGTATACGGCATAACGTAAAGCTAAAAAATCCATCTCTCAACCTCCTAATTATTCATTGTTACAGCTTCTACTTCTTCTGCCGTGCTGGCAGCTTCAACCTGTGCCTTAGCAGCCCTGTACGCCGTATGCAGTTTATTGCTGCGTGCAGCCACGGAAGCAATAATCATACGCAGGTCCTGAGCCGTAACCACCGCATCCTCATTATCTGCCGTGGTCCACTCTATTGTAGCTCCTTCGCCTTGCAGCTCCAGCGCAATGATAGCTGCATTGATGCGGTCTCTCGCTTTGTCGTCATAGTCAAAGCTATGTCCGTTGTATTCGATTGGCTCGACCTCGGCAGTGTCACGCTGACGCTTTAACATCAAGATTTTACGCTGTTTTACGTTTTCAATAGGTTCTTCCTCATGCGTAACTGTTACACCTAATTCTGTTAAAGCCTCGTCACCGATTGACAATGGGATAAACACGCCGTCTTTGCCTAATGCTTCGGAAAGCTTGTACAGATTAGAGTAGGTCTGCTCCTTGTATGTATAAGTTGTTTGCATTAAATCACCGCCTTAGTTAAACACAATTTCAACTTTAAATTTTTTCCCTACATTAGCAGCAGTAAACATACTAGAGATGCTGGACGGCACACGTTGAACGTAGGTATAAAATCCTACTAAGTCACCTTGATATGACATTTTGCCTACTGTCAAATTAACAGTTACACCCGTTTCAAGCGGTGTGATGTTAAGGCTAATATTGCGACTGCCGCTCGTAACACCCTCCTCTTTAAAGGCAACGTCAAGCCAACCGCCATAATAAGATAACATTACCAATGTTACTGCTCTACCATCATGTGTAACATCACCTGTAACCTCGCCATAGTTGCCATTGTTGCGGTTATAACCATATTGACCGCTCTGCTGTCCCATAGTCATAATAAATACATTATCCCCACCGCTGACAGCAGTTTTCTTTACTAGCATCAATCTATTAAGTCCCATTTAATCACCTCACGACAATGTACTTGCCTGTGCAACACTTGACAAGACACCACTGCTACTTTTGATTAGCAGAATATTCAATAGTAATCCGTTAGCTGTTATCGCTAAATCATTTGCGCTTCCGGCATATTTTAGAGTGCCTGCATTAGTGATGCTCAGAGTGTAAGATCCATTCGCAGTAATGTAAGCAGTAAATAAGGTAGCGTCATCATTGTTCAGCAACCCTGCTAATACTGACATATCTAGCGTAAAATTGCCTTGCACATTATAGACTGCCACCGACGCAGCCGGGTTATCAGTAGCACCACTAATACGAGGTGCATTATAACTTTCAAAATTAAATTTCATTTTTTGGAAGTTTTGCTGAGCTGTCCAAGTGTTTTCAGTGGATGTGCTCACGCCACTACCTCCGCTAACAGTAATACTAACATTACCATTAGTGTCGGGTTGCACACCATTCACGCTCTTGACAACACCGCTAATATCAGCTTTAGTAGCATAAGTTTCAGTAATTACATTGCCTGCATTGTCCTGTGTTGCCTTTGTAGCAGCATAGGCTGTTTCTGTTTTACCTAACTTACCCCCTAAAGCAGAGTAAACAGTTTTGTTAGCAATAGGATTTGTAGAAGTGGAGGACAAAGTGGTGTCAACAGTTGTATTGCTAACTTCTGATTTCTTTGCATAGGTAGTAGTAATCACATTGCCCTCACCATCTTTAGTAGCTTTATCTGCTGTGCCTGTATAATTTGTATCACTAAGAGAAGCCACCATCGTACTCATGTTATCTTTTGAGTACCACTTTATAGTACCTTCTCCTGTTGTGCCTGTTAGAAGGGTTACACCATATACAAATAGATTTTGATTCGTAAATACATTTGATTCATCAAGTAATGCTCTTTTATCAAGGGCTTCCTTTATTACCTTGTTTTGAACGGGGTTCTTGGAGGTGTCAGACAGTTCTGCATCAACAGTAATATTACCACCGCCGCTAACGGCAATAGTTACATTACCAGCGGAATCGGGTGCTGTGCCGTTGACAGTCTTAACAAAACCACTAATGTCAGTTTTCTTAGCATAGGTATTAGTGATTACATTACCATCATCATCATGGATTGCTGCCCTAGCCGTGCCATTATAATTTGCAGCGTTGATTGACCCAATAAACTGTGGGCCTTCACGCCACATTATTTTAGTAGCTCCACCAAGTAAAGTAAAACCAGAGAAAATATCAGTACCTACCTTATTCAGCAGTGCATTATAGATAGCCTTGTTTTGCACCGGGTTAGTGCTTGTACTTGACAGTTCTTCATCAACAGTTACACCACCATCAGCACCATCTTTACCTTTAGGCAGCACAAAATCAAGCACGGCAGCAGACGATGTGCCGCGATTGATGACCTGTGCCGACGTGCCCGGAGCGCTTGTCGTAACGTTGCCGATGGTGATTGTAGCTGCCGTACCCGCAGGACCTTGCGCGCCCTGCACTCCTCGCTCGCCCTGTTCACCTTGGATGCCACGCGGTCCTTGGATGCCTTGTGCGCCCTGTTCGCCACGTTGCCCTGGCTCGCCCTTTTCGCCGGGGTCGCCTTTGATGCCTTTAATGGTTATCGGGCTCGGGTTATCAAGGCCGGCTTTGTTCGTCCAAGTCAAAATGCCGCTGGAATCAATGTGCGGCACAAAGACGTTAACATTCTCGCTCAAATCCTTGGTGGTATTCATATATGTTTCAGCCTGCTCAGCATCCCACACCACCTCGGAATTTGCGTACGAGGAGTCGCCGGGCTTGCCGACCACGAGCTTACGCTTGCCGTTCGCCTTGCGTGCGATGACCAGCTCGCCCTCACGCAACACAGGATTCACCTGCAGCCATTTTTCCTCGGACGCTGTGCTAAATTGTATTCTTGCATTACTCATTCATATCACCTCACGCAGTACGCACCCAAAAATAAAGCAATAAATATGATGGCTCAAACATTACTTTCTCCCCGTTACCGGTAGATTTGATAGTAATTTGATGTGTGTGGTTACCAGCCTCTTCAGTTTCACCCCAGCGGCGTTCATGAGCTTGAGAGCCTGCACCACCACTGCCGCCATGGGTTTGCCAATTGCTGACATAGATATCATGCTTATGATTGCCAGCACCATAAATTGTAGCTTCATGGCCATGTGCAGGCAGATTATTCACACCCAGCGTAAAGCCATCACTGCCGCCCATAGTTCCGCCGGGATAACCTGCGCCGGCAGTGCGGATATATCGGCCGCTCTGCAGAAGCTGCCACGTACCGCCAAGCCTTGTGCCGGGATTGATGTTGTCGCGGGTAATTACCACGGAGCCGACAAAGCTCATCGCGTTGAGATAATCGATATTCAAAGACACGTTACCGCTGCTGTCCGGCTTTTTGCCCTCAACGCTATATACAAAATTCTTCTGCAGATTGCCTTTTGCATCCGGTTTCTCGCCGTTCAGCGACAGCAGGAATGTTTTTTTGATTGAGGCCTCAAGGCCTGCGTAATCGCTGTCCAAAGCATCCTGCCCCTGCTCGACAAGGACCTGCGCCATAGCGGCAGCCATAATCGTAGCCTGTTTATACAGCTTGTTGTGCAGGTCAGCCGCCGCCAGCCCCGGAACAACGCCGCCGATGCGCTGAGTGTTGACAGCGTACTCAGCATCGGATAGAACCTTGCTGCTGTCCACGGCCTCAGCAAAAACCTTAAAATTACTTCTCGCCATTTGTTACTCGCTCCCTTCTATAGCCCAATGGCTATTATAACCACTGTAACGCATAGTATTGTAATCATACGAGAACAGCGGCAGGCCGTCCGTCGATACAAATGTCAGCACGTTGATGCGTACGCCCTCCGGCTTCGGAACGATATATGCGTGGATAATCAGCTCGCGCTCCAGCGCAGTATAATCGCCCTGCAGTACGATGTTGAACGACATGTCCTGCAAATCTTCGATAGATAAATGCTTATCTTTACCCATAACAGATTCCCACAGCTCATATAGCTCTGTTATAGTGCCCTTCCACGCATTTTGGATAATACGCGCTTTGATTAGCAGACGGAACAAATCATCGTCCATCATGCTGTTGCTGTCGTTCATTTCCCCCGGAGGAAAGCCGGAAATAAAGCTGACGCTTGCCATGTTCTGCGGCTCCGGGGTGTTGATTATCGGATACTCCGTGCCGCTGGCAATTTCCGTCGGAGCCGGGCAAACAATGTCGCCTGTAGCAGCAGCGGACGGCTCAAAGCTGAGCTGCCTGCTTACTCCGACAATAGCGCCGAGGATATCGAGCTGTGCAGTCGTAGCATAATCAACCTCAAACGCCGTAATCAAATCGGTGGCGCTGCTATCCAAATCAAGGCCGTAGCTGAGCAATCTCTCTACCATAGCTGTAAAATTCGTGCTGCGGCGATACTCGCTCGTGATCAGCCGTTTATAATATGTTAAATCAAGCATCGACCTGTACCTCAATGGCATCGTATACCGGCTCCGGAATTTCCTTGTAACCGATTGCAACGTCAGCAACACCCATCGCATCTGCGGCAAGCCCTAATTTCAGCTCTTTTATGCCAAAGATTGGCTTCGTCAAAGACGGATTGCAGTCAGTTATAATGTTTGCCAGCACCGACGCAGACACATCGCTGCCAATTGTAAGCGCGGATAAATAGTCATATATCGCACTCTTGACGTTGGCTTGGATGCTGGACATATAGCCGACATATTTCTTCAGCGTGCATTTGATGTAGATAGTTTTATATTCCGGCCGGTAAAATCTGATGGTGTTAATATAATCGTTCTGGTCGGTATACTGCACCTCCACATCACCGTTTGTATAACAGCCGATGCCTTTATGCAGGTATATCGCCTCAGCCACGTCCTCGTCGGTGCCGCCCTCAACCACGCAGGTTACAGAGTGCGCCGGCAAACCGTGCGGATTATCCTCGGTTACAGTGCCGACGTTGGTGTCGTTCTCGTAAACAGCATAGCGGGACACGTCCGATAACGCTGCAATAGCGCCCTTGGTGCCAGCCAGCATGGTCTGCGACGGATTGGCCGTACTGATTGCCTGCCTTTGGCGGAGCTGCGCGTCGGTTTCCTGCGTGTTGCCCAGCACAGCGCTCACTTCGTTGATAACAGCTATCCATCCATAGGTTGGCGTCTCAATCTGCGCTATATCGCCCGCCAGCGCGCTCACAGCGCCTGCAGTGCGGCATGTAGCTACAGTATAAGCCGTGCCATTAGAGTCGATTACTACGTTTGCCGGCAAATCCCATGTCAGCCCCGCGCGGTCTTTTACTGCACCATTGGTTATCTGCGTAAACGGGCTGCCGGTAATCTTTACTTGGCAGGTGCTGTGCCCTGCAGCCTTGCGCTTAATGCCGTTCAGCTTTACCACGCTGTCCAGCGACGCACCAATAGCCGTTTCAGGTGACCGTGCATTATACGCATACGCGAGAGCCTGCAGCGTATCGCTTTGCTTGAGAGCAAAAATGGACAACAGCTGATAATCAGGTGAGCTGTTGTCCAGATAGATATCATCGCCGTAGATTTGCTTCATTGCAGCAATCATATCCTCTAAAATATCGTTGTAGGTAGGGATATGCAGTCCCGTACTATCAACATAAGGTTTAAAATACGTCACATCTGCACCTCCTCACTACTAATAGTCAATGAGCCATAAATAGTCTCTACAGTTGCCGTAAATTTATAATGTCTGCGTTCGTAAGATGATTCAAAAGACGTGACAGACTGCACTCCTTCCGTGCCGCTTATACGGTCACGGATAATAATATCTACAGCCTGCCTATTCTCATCACTGCCGGACGTGCCTAAGATTTGCTCCCACAACGGCAGCCCATCTTTTAGATCTTCCCACCATTCGGCATAAAGCAAGAGCAGGCGCTGCTTTATCGCCTGCCCGACAGCTTCTACGCCGCTGATGTAATTTTGAGAGCCACGACCAAAGCAGTAGTCCCAATTGTCGTCTAAACGTCTAACCTGCATATCAGCCTCCAATAAACACATTACTGCTGCCTTCGGCTACGGTGCCGCCACAGCTCACGGGATCACCAACGCGCCCGGCAGCCTTGCCGTTGATAAACACAGATGCTGAGCCGCTGGCAATCGTACCGCTATGCGACGGGTGATTGATACAGCCGTGAGGTGCATAGCTGTCCCCCACACGGCCTGCAGCGCGGCCGTTGATATATACGTTAGGGCTGGCCGATACGAGTGCTGTCGGAGCACAGGCATCATGACCGGTATCCAAATCGCCTAAACGCGTTGCATTACTCATTGATGTTCACCCGCCCTGCTTTAATGTTTACCGTACCGCCTACGATGTTAATCGTGTCTCCGGCAAGCTCTACGTAAGCACTGCCCGCATCATTGCGTAGCTGAGCAGAGCCTGTGCTGTAGCCAGGGATTACTCTAGGCTGCGACCACACGCCGATAATAGCAAAACCATCAGACAGGTCATGCCGACGGCACTCTACCTGGTTCTGCACGCCGCCGCTCTGCCACCAGCCATCCATGCACATATCGCCAAAGACAACAAGGCATTCATCGCCGGGCTGTATCGGCAGCGTCAGCGCATAACCTCCGGCGCGTGGCACGACAATAGGCACGTCGACCAGCAAAGGAATATCTATCCATGATTCATCACCATCTGCAAGCATTTTTTCTCGCAGCGCTGGTTGCACAGTAACAGTCTGAGTGGCCGCGTCAAAGCTTTGGATAATGCCAGGCATGCACACGCGCGTCTTGATTGCAGCGGCACGAGCATCCAATTCTCCCTGCCGTTCGACGTTCGGCGTGCGCAAATTCAAATCAATCATAAAATCACACTCCGTTCGGATTCTGCGCATTGTTGGCCATGAGGGCAGGCAGAACGCCCTTACCATAGCGGGAAACAGCCGTACAGGACGTATACCAATCATTACCCATCGTATCACCAGTATGCGTCAGCTCGATTACCTGATAGATCCACTCTTTATCAAGCGGCATCTGCGCCTGACCTGGAGTAACCTGCGCTTCCGCAATCTCGCTATTTTTAAGCTGCACCAAGGACCACATCTGTACAGCAGGATTCAGCAGCAGCTTAAAATTTGCGCCATACTGCGTCTGCGTCGGCATACCGACAAGACCGGTAGTAGGCGTTTGCACGATAGCTTCATCCTTGGCAGCGTCGGCAAGCTTAATCATGTTCAACTTGCCGTCATTCACCCAATAGCTCGCACCGTTACCGCGGGCAATATCGGAGATATAATCTTTAGGCTCGCCAAAAACAACCTTACCCCGCGGCAGCTTTTGCCCGGACAGGCCCTGCGTGATACTATTCGTAGGAATTTTTGTTTTTGACTTTTCGCAGACTGCGTCCAAAATCTGACGTTGGTTTACGCCCTTGTTTAAAGTTTTAGCAATAAAATTTTTAGCAAGCACATTAGCTCCATCCACGCACAGGAGCGATAACACATAGTCCGTATTATTCTCCTTACGCCGGGACGGATAAATAATTTTACCGTCAAAGATAACTCCGTACTGCTTCTCCTGAGTATTACCTTCAGCATCCTTTGCCTCCTGAATGGAGCCGTCTGCAGATGTAGTCAGATAGCCTTCATAGCCAGCCTCAATAATGATACGGTCGCCCTCTTTAAGGATTTTTTGCTCTGTTGCAGCAGTAAGATTGTAGATTTCTACAGTTGAGTAATTGTTTATTTCCCGCGACTTTTTGACAGTAAACTTCACATGCAGGTCAGAAACATTCAGGGCCTCCTTGTCCTGATCATCCACAACAAGGATTTTCCACTTTCTCATCCACAGATAACTACTCATGAGCCATCACCCCCCACAAAAGTACCCAGGCTGAGCCTAATGTCTCATTATCAGGCTGCTCCTGTGTGGTAGGACCAACAGCCACGATTTGAGCACTGCCAATGTTTAAGTACGCGTACTGCCCCAGCAAATCAATACCAGGCACCAATGGCATGCCTGTAATCAGCTCTTCGCCTGTGCTATTGTCGCAGACATCAGCCACCCACAACTCGTACAAATCATAATAACGTAGCTTCAGCAGGATGTTGATGTTACGCTCGCCATCAAGCGTCAGCTTAAAAGTCTTCTTGTCAAAAGGCGTGGTAGTCAATGGTATTTCATAATAGCTCATTACCACTTCACCTCCAGACCTGTGCCCTTTTCTACTTTGCGCAAAATCGTACTGTTGTCGCCTTTAGGCTGCACTTCCTGCGATTTACGCTGTGCACCTGTAGTCCACTGACGCGCGGAAACCTTTTCGGTTCCAACATTAACCACCAGCACCTGCACAAGATTCACAGTAGCTTTGAGCGCGCATAGCGTCGACACATCATCGCTCACATCAATGCTCTCAATAAGCATATTCTGGTACGTGTTCAGACGCGTAACAACCTGCATTGGTATACGCAGTTCCTGCAGCTTGCAGAGTAAGCGATAGGCCTGTACAGATTTTGTGCCGCCATCACCACCATAATCAGCACCAGTACGATAAGCCATGGCATCAGATACGCCAATCTGCATCGTCATACGGATAGGATTCACAAAAGCATGGTCACTGATATTTGCGCCAGTCTGCACAGGATGCTGGGTAACCGTCAGGCTATGTTCAGTATCAACGCTAAAAACAGCATCAAAAAAATAGCCGCCAATGTTCGTTTTGACCATAAGCACCTGTTGTGCTCCTAGACCACTGCCCCAAACAGATGGACTATAACCATCATTAGTCTTAAATGACTTATTCCCGGTCAGTTTGGCAACCAAATTAGCAGCGCCCCAGATACCATTTAAAGTGTTCATTGTACCCATTAAGCTCATACAAACACCGTCCCTCCGTTATGCGCTGCCAGACGCTGGGCAAAATCTTCCATCGTTCCTTCCACAGCCTTAGCCACGCCCTGCGGATCACTTACGTTCCCACAATTAACCACGATGCCGCCAACATTTACAACTCCACCGTTATAATTTGCCGTACTGTTCGCCATCGGCATAAAACCGGCAGTACCACCAGCGGCAAAACCTGCAGCATAGCTCGTAGGAGCAACAAGGCTGTTATACCCGCCGCCACCGCCACCGTGATAATCATCCGCTTGTTTGTTGCCAGACTGCATAGCTTCATAGGCAGCACGAGCGTTAGCTCGACGCTGAGAATAATTAGCAGATGCAGGATCAGGGATTTCATATTCGTCCGTCATAATTTGCCCTGCTATCTCCGGCAATTCAGCGCTTTGCATTTTAGCATAAGTATCAGCGTAGAACGTGCGCATTTCTTCTGCCAAGAATTCAATCTGCGTGTCAAGGTCGGTCCACGCTTTACCACGCGCAGCAGCAAAACGCTTAAGAGCATCTAAGCGTTCATTATGCCATTGAGCTAAACCGCCAGATGTGCCATTATCACCGATAGCATCAGTGCGCAAACCGGATTCCTGAACAAGATTGCCTACAACGCCAGCGGCAGCTGAAGCAGTAAATCCCATTGATATAAGCTTTTTCTGGATATATTTAGAACGCTCACCTGTTGCATTTTCGTCAGTAATAGCATTGATAAATTCTTCACGTGCACCCTTGAAATCGCCCTTAATAGCTTTACCCAAAGCCATCCATAGATGTGCCAGCCTATTTTCCAGTGTGAGTACCTTATCTACAACTTTACCGACAGATGTCAGGAAGAAGTCCCAGAATTTCTTCACTACAGGATACTTCTCACCGCAAATCTTTTCAACAATCGTTTCCAAGCCTTCAGCAATATCGGCAACACTCTTAGCAATATTCGCTACGATTTCCTTAAGCTTCTCCTGCCGCTCTTCCGTAAAGACTTTTTCAAACAGCTCCGTAAGCTTCTCAAGGATAAACGCAATGCCTTCACCAATCTTTGTGATTATGCGATGCAAAGGATTGTTCTCATCAGTAAGCCATTTCCAGAGCGGCTTTAAGGTATTGCTGCTCTCGCGTCCCTCAAGATAACCAAAGAAGTCCTCCAGCATGATGAGTGCAGTGCCGATGGCCATCATCATCAAGCCAAACGGCCCTGCCATGATGGCAGCACCAACAACAGCAAACACAGCTACTAAAGCCTTTGTTTTACTTGGCAACGCATCAATAAAATTATAAATGCCCTCGAATAGCCATTTTAGAGCCTTAACCAGTGACATTGCTACACGCACAACACTCGCCAACACGCTGGCCACCTTACGCGCCAGTGCAGGCAAGCTCTTGCCAAATTTATCATTCAGCCAACGGATAAACTCCTGAAACTCTTTGATGTAGGGCTGCAGCTCTTTGATAAGGTAATAGACCACCCATTCCTTAAACATTTTTAATTTGAGCTGTAGACTTTGCACGTCGTACCCAATCTCACGAATCCAGGCTAACTGATTGTCGGCATCTGCAGGAGTAGACAGCTCTGCCATCTCCTGACGCAGGCGGAAAAACTGCTCACGCAGCTCCGGCACCCATGCCACATCTTCCTGTGACGCGCCCATGGTTTTCAGGACCACACTCAAGGTTTTAGCTGTGTCCTTTGTCACCCACATTGACTGTGCCAGCTTCTGGTATTCCAAATCGGCGCTGGCCACAGCCTTGATGTTATCAATGACAGCTTCCGTAACTTTAGCCAGTCCAACAAAAATACCGCCATATTTAAGGATAGTACCCAGCTTCCCGAGCATACCGGACAACTTGCTGATAGCTTGCGCAGCTCCGGCAAAAGCGTCCTTGTCGACTTCCGCGCCAATGCGCACAAGATATTCTTCTAAGATATTACTCATCAGCCTACTCCTTTCTCATGGCTTCCTGCATCCGCCGTGCGTTTTCTGCCTTGACCGCCAACAGTTCGTGAGCGTCCAGCAAATCATCAAAATCATACGTGCCATCACACAGCTCGTGCTGCCGCCAAAGCCCTGCCGCAACAGGAGCAAAGGCGAAAGCATCAAGCGTCGGATAACTCATCGGCTCGTAGGTTTGCCCGTCAATTCTGCCGGGAGATTCAACCCGGCTGCGGCGAAAAAACCTCCGACGTTAAAAATCAACGCATGAACAGTCAGCTGGATAACGCTGGCAACATCATACGCCAGAGCATCATCAACAAAATCTCCCTTAGCCGTCAGGACAGGTTCGGGGAGCTGCTGGCCATTACCGTTATCAATCAAACGATTAACAGTGCGCAGCAGCAAAGATTGCAGCTCGTCAAAATCCTTGCACGGCATGCCCATGAGGGCAGCAGCCATCTCGGCTGCTTTACCGCCCGAGGGAGCCAGCACGCCCGCAACCTTAAAAGCAACATAGCTGCCTGTGCGAGCGTCCATCTTAGTGAGCTGGTAGGATTTACCAGCCACCTCCACAACTTGTGTTTTTTGTTTAAGCATAATTCAGACCTCCATCGTCAAATCGGCAGATTAGTAATCTCAGCACACATCAGCGTCCAAGACACTCGCTGGCCTTGGCTCTGATAGGGAGTGTCCGGCTCCTTCTGCGGCGAGATGCCGGAGATGATGTGGCGTGTACCTGTCGCGGTATTACGCAGCGTCATGCTGGTGCTTGCCCATTCACTCGTAGGCAGCTGCCACAACGCATTAAACCAGGCGCTCAACCATTTATGCAGGCTAGATGTCTGCTGTACCTCGATAGTCACAGTGCCATTATTGCCCGCAATCTTAGATACCATTACAGAGCCATCTGCAGCAATATCATGAGCAGTGCGGTCTGTGGCCTTGGATACTGTCACAGAGCCTACACCAGTACCATCAAAAAGATACGAGCCAAACGTCGGATGATTAATAGAGCCAGCCAGATCAGCAAAACTGTAAGTCGTTAATTCCATTCAGATAGCCTCCTTAGCGGTTAACATTAACCTGGATGGTAATAAATTCAATTGAACCAGCCAGTTTACAGCAGACATAAATCGGTGGAGCCTTGCGCTTGTCACGGTCAGCCTGGGATTGCTCGTCAATCGGCTCACTCTGCACCAGATAGCCATCAGGCAGGTAATCACCTGTCTGCAGATTCAGGCACTCGGCACCGTTCCACTTGCCCGGAGCGATAAAGCCTAACTTTACATACTTACGACAAGCATCATTGATAACATTAATAATGCTGGTAACGCCAGATTCAGTCTGCGGCAATTTGCGGCGCTGGTAAAGCAGGTCCATGACATTAAGAGTAATGTCATTACGCAGCATATCAAGATACAGCACTTCATCAAAGCTCGTGCCATCAGACATATAGCCCTGCTGCAAAACATCGTATTCCTCGCCACGGGTAATATATACGTTACCGTTATGGCCTATAGATGCAGAGCTACCACACACATGGGTTACCTGAGATTCAGACAGGTCGTCTGTTTTTACGCCGGGCAGAGTTTTATACGCCAGCGTAAACGCATCACCGGCAAGACCACGGTTAGCGCCCATCGCGTAGCCCATAGTAGCTGCAACAGCATCGGGAGTATCCGTGTCACCACAATACTGACCAAAGCTGCGACGGTAGTTTTTATCCTGCAAAGCCTTAAAAATGCTCTTTGCATCACCAGATGCGTCAAGTACGCTTTTATCAGCAGTCGTATACATGTAGATGCTGTCAGGTACAGCGCTCTCGCACCAAGCTGCACAGTCTTTGATATCAACATCTTCTGCACCCAGATAAGTAAACGGCCACCACTGTGAGTTAGCAGCGCGGCAAGCCTCCAGCGTAGCAGTTAGATTCGTATCTTCCGTCAGCTTTACGCCCACTGCCAGCTTCCGCGGACTCGTGGTAGCTGCAAAATACAATAAAGCAGCCTTATATTCTGCAGACGTTTCTACAAAACCGTCAGTCAGCATCTGAGATGCACTGGTATAAATACGCACCCTTTCATTCGCCGGAATAACCTCAGACTTGCCAATAATCAGGCCAAGGTTAAAGCCCTTGCGAGCAGCAGCCTTAGCAGACAGGTTGATAACCACGTCGACAATCGGAGATAAGTCCAATTTATAAGCCAACTAAATCACCCTTTCTTAATAATAATTTCGCCTGGCTCAAGGATAACATCACTCGTACCAGGCTCGTTTGCTTTAATCGTAACGTTGACTTCTTCAATCGCTTTCACGATAGATTCAACGCTGATCAGCACATTAAAATATAAAGTCAAATCGGCACGCTTCCACCACCGTCCCTGGAATAGTTCAGGCGCATATTGGATGGAATCCTTGCCGGGAATAATATAGATTTTTTGTTTTTTAAGCTTCGGACGACCACGCAGCAGTTCAAGGCGTAGCTTAAGCAGCGATTCATAGCAGGCAGGACCGTAAGTATTCAGGCGTAGCTGGATGGTACGTGTGCTTGCACTCTCACGCAAAAAATCACGTCCTTCAGACTGCCAACGCTCATCAATCGGCTGCATGATGTCCTCGGCCGCCTCGGTGCACTGCATAAAGACCACGTTGTCTGTAAGCTTCCAGTCGGGGCCTCCGTCCGTTGGCCAGGAGCGGCGTACAGGCGGCGGTATTGTCTTAGCATCATGCCCGAGGATGTCCATCAACTCTGCCCACATTAAAGATTCAAATTCAGCAATATTTTTAACCAACTCCATCACCGTCCAATCTTGTCCCGATAGAGCGGTAAAAGCCATAATCAATATCAGGCGTAACAGTGAGGATTTTGTAGCGTGCTCCGCGCCATTCAAGCTCATCGCTAATAGCTTCGCCATTGGTCGCGTGCAGCTCCACGTTCGTCAAAAATTTCATTGCCCCGGTGACGCGGTCACCTTCAGGCAATAACTGCAAATCTTTGGGCTGGGCAACGGTGACAATCGCCGCTACCTGTAGCACAATAGGATTGTCCTCATCGCGAGTATAAGCTCCATCTTGCCAGCTTGCAGCGTAGCGTTTGACAGTGATGCGCTGGCAGCCTAAACGCTTGCTACGCACCACTCTGCCAACATTAACCACGTCAATCACTCCTTACCACATAAACAATAGCTTTACGCAAGGCACCGGTATCAATAAGCGGATTGGTTTTGCCGCCTTTGCCTTTGGTCTTTTTATCTATGGTTATCGGAGAGTTAGGCGGCCAGCCATTCTCTGCATCCGTGAACCATTTGCGGCAATAATTCTGCGCCAGCAGGCCTGTGCGTTTAATAAAAGCATCAGCCCTGCTTCCATCGCCAGTCATAGCAGCCTTTACAGCCTTAGCATATTCTTCTGCAATCTCACGGTGGTGCTTGGCGATGGCAGGTTCAATAACAGGACGTGGCGGAGCGTGCCATAGCGGCGAGCCGTGCGTCTGGACATACAACTGATAAGCCAGGCTGTACTCCATGCCCTGATCCATATAGCCCTGCATTTCCTCACGCATGGACTTGCGCCGGATGCCATGAGTATGGATGTACAGCAGGCTCGCATTATTGATAGGCTCATCGCCACGAGAAGTTTTCTCCTGTGGGATACCAACATAAAGCTTATTGACACGGTTCAAAGCTTGCACTCTGTCCATTAGCCCCTGAAGGCCGCCGCTGACCGTAATGTGGGAAGTTTTTACACTCACCATACATACATGCCTCCCTTGCCAGCAAGTCGAGCTAAGGTAGCAAACTGCACGCCAAACGCGGTCAAACGAAAAGCAGCCCAACCAGCAAGGTCCTGTGAAAGCGCGGACGTATCCATGGAATAGGACACACCATCAGCAGACTCACTCGTAACAACGCCAGCGGCCTGAGCTGCGGCAAGGATATCAGCAGCAGGTGCCCCCGGGTCTGCAGCAGACTGCATGTAAAGGGTGCACATATGGGCAATGAATAGTCCGATGGCCATCCTCCACATCTTGCCATAGCGCTGCTCGCTTACACACGCCTGACCAAGCTCTACAAAGCTGTCCAGCACTATTTCCGGCAGCGGCTCAGCAAACTGTGGATAGAATGCCAGGAAGTCCTCCTTGGTGTAGGAAGGATTCTCCTGCGTTTTGATATTGCTCGCCTGCGCAATCAACGGATGGTACATGCTGCACCTCCTTATTCGCTTTTATCCTCCGCTTTGCTTTGCTTGGCTTTGGCAACAGCTTCTGCCTCAGCCTTCGGAGTTTTACCATTGACCGGCACAAGGTCGCCAGACTCAACAGCCAGCGCATACAGCGGATCAGTTGCAATCCAATCTGGAGCATCCTCAATTTCCATGCCACCCTTAGTCAAAAAGCGTTCCGCATCAATGCGTTCAGTACCGTCCTGCTTGACAAAGCCAAAGCGTTTTTTAGTTAAAATAACCATTGATTGTCCTCCTCAAATAAAAAAGCCAGACGATAAACGCCTGGCTAGAATATTGCCTAATCAGATACCGATGTGGTATGCGACAGGTTGGTAATACATGAATTTAACCTGGCCGATTTGCGCTGCAAACAAAGTCAGGATAGCGGCACGCTCAACAGACGGCTGAGTATACGCGCGAGTGATAGGCACAGTCAAATCGAAGTTAACCATGTCCTCGTCGTTGACGTAAACCATCATGAGGTCTTTTTGACCGGTGCCGGCCTTGATGCACCAACGGCAAGGCTCAATGGTGATAGAGCCGCCCTGCTCTTTAGCAATATTGTTCTGCATCAGATACTCCATGATGGAGATGTTACCAGCATCGGAAACCTTCTGCATGGTGATGTACGCATACTGCTTCGGCGGAATCAGAATATGATTCGGCATGCCTTTCATGTCGTACTCGGATGCAGCCCATGCATCCACCAGCGCATTGTTAATGTCATGCAGGATCTCATCCGCGGTTTTAGTATTCCATGTAGCAGTGCCAGCCTTGCCATTACCCACAGTGTAGGTAACAACATTCGGATCATTCAACAGACCGGTAGTACCCGCCTCTTTAAAGCCGTTGTATACATTGAGGTCAAGAGTTTTGTTGTAGTTGAGTTTAACGCCTTTATCCAGCAAATCTTCCAGATTACGGCCAATCTGCTTCATCTTCGCCTGGTCAATAAACGGTACCTGCATAGCGTGCATCCAAGTGGATACCTTGAACATGTTCTTGCTGGTGTTGACCTGCATTACAGGGATAGTAGTAGCACCGGGAGCAGTGATACTGTTAGCGTTTGCGCCAGAAGTAGCATAGTCAACATCAAAAGTAGAAGTAAACTCTACCCAGCCGCCGCCAGTCTTGGCGACAATATCACGCTGCCAGGTTACGCTGGTCAGCGGCTCGCGCAGCTTAGGATCAACCTTTTCAAGTTCGCCTGTAATGTACGCCATGCCAGGGCTGGCAGCAGCATCCCATACAGAGCCGCGGAATCTTTTACGACCACCATTCTGCATGGCCAAATTACCCAGATTACGCATACCAGCGTCCGGGCTATAAAAGCCAAATTTTCCAGTTGCCATATTATTTATACCTCCTTATATTACGCAGAAGCACGAGTCAGCAGAGTAACTTCGCAGACACGATTCGCATCCATTGCGCCGCTAGTCCAGCGCATATTCGGAATTTCAATGGTGTTAGTGCTGTCAGCTGCAGCTTCAAAGCCGCCAACAACGCCATTCGCGATAGAAGTATTAGCTTTAACGCGCACGTAAACTTTACCGTTAGCTTTCGGAGTGCCAACATTACATACAACAGTAGCAGCGCCGCGTTCCAGGACAGACATATACTGACCGGGCTGATACTCGGTTTTGTTTTGCTCTGCATAAGACACTGCCTGCTTAACAACACGCAGCGCAATGCCACACACATCAGCAGCAGTAGTTGCAGAACCAACGGCAGTGTAAGTATTATCGTCTTTAATGCAGACAGCGGCACCAAAAGGGATAGCTTCGCTTTCCTCGTTTAACAGACGGCTAGCCACGATATCGTCCGGAGTGCGGGCGTAGTTACCGGGATAGCCAAAATTCATAGAGATACCAATTGCTTTACCACTCATATTATTTTGCCTCCTTAGCGATTTTTATAATGGGGATTATATTTTTTAGCAATCTCACGCCCCAGAGCATAATCATCAGGCTTGCTGTCTTGTGTAGCGGAACGGCGACGCATCTGCATCAGCTTGCCATATTGAGCATCCTGCTGCATAGAGCCTTTGATGAGGATAGCCAGAGAGTCAGCCGCACGTTTACGCTGAACCTCATTGGGGATAGCGGCAACAGCAGGCTTCAGGTTTTTAATTAAAGCCATAGCTGCGTCACGTGCTTCCTTAGCATCAGGTGCACACTCGCCCTCAACATCTTCTTCCGGCGCTGCATCCTGAGCATTGATATCTTCAGGCGGCTCGATTACATCGTCCTCGTCACCGGCAGGAGCAGCAGCGGGTGCTTTGTTTTGGAGCTCTTCCTCCAGAGCATCAAGAGCGTCCTTTTTAGGCTCAGCAGCAGGCTGCGCAGTGTTCAGCTTAGAGCTGATAGCTTCCAGCGCGTCCTCAATTTTTTTGAAGCGTGCCTCGGTAGCTTCGTCCATTGCTGCAGGTTTATTTTCAGGCTGCGGTACAGCAGCAGGCGCTGGTGTTGCGGGAGCTGCTGGAGCAGGAGCAGGCGCTGGCGCAGGCTGAGGACGCGGTTCAGCGTCAGAGCTACCTGCAAGCTTTGCAGCAGCCTCCATGTCCTCAGGTGTAGTAGATTCGTCGCGAGCCAGCGCTCGCAGGATACGTCCAATCAAAGATTTAGACATTTTGGTACCTCCTTTTTTATCGTCGGCAGTGTCACGGATGGCCACCTTGTGCCCCGCCCTGCCTCTATCAACAACTGCTACATGGTTACCCCGGATTTCCAGCTGGTCATAGCTGGAGTCACTCGTTGGATTCCACAAGCAGTCATAGCCGCAAGATATCTCGCGTTTGCCAGCCTCAATCTTACCGATGAGGTCAGCATCGTAAATAACTAAATCAGCGACTAAGCAATTACTCAAGTCGCCATCGCCTCGACGCACATCACGGCACACGCCTTTCATGTAGCGCCCATAGTTATCGGGAGTTACATCTTCTTCCGGATGCTCATCGCATACAGGCTTGCCTTCAAAGCTTGCCACGGCAGCACGGTCAAAGACTTCAGCTTCAGGACGCTGGACATTATAGATGCCGTCAGCGACCGGACCACCGAACTCGCAGCCTCGATACTGCTGTGTACCGGTACGAGCGATAGGAACGTCCTTACAGATTAGGAAGCCCTCCGGTGTTTTAAGGATGTGGTCGGAGATTCGTGAGCCAAAATATGCCTTGCTCATAGCTCACCTCCAGGTAATAGTTTTCTGAATTGTTTTATACCCATGCGCTCGATTTTACCATTGCGATACACCTTAGCTGGCCACGCCACCTGGTCAAACCTGATAAGCGGTTCAGGATAGCAGCGGCAATTATAAATGTTGCCCGCATGGTAATTCCCCTGCGACTTCTCATGGTTGAGTAACTCCGGTGCTGGAGCTTCGCCCCAAGGGATAATCACACCATCCATATGCGTGTGAGCAGAACGCACACGAGAATCCTCGCTCGTCCGCCAGACGTACCAGTCAAGCCCTGCCTCAGCAGCACGCACCTGCGTCAGAGCCGTGCTGGCTTTAGACGTTTCCGTGCGGGCGATAAGCCTTGCATGAGCTTCGGTTATATGCGGGTACTCTTTGAGGATATCGTCTATCATCGCTTCCGGTCGCAAGCCTTGCTCATAACCTTCTGCGACTTTGTGAGCCACCCTATCAGCCAGCGTGAGCGGCATAGAGCGGATTAATTCAGCATTACGACTGATTATACCCTCGTACACTTTTGCGACGCGTGGTGAGGCAAGCTCGCGCTGTAGAGCGGTGCGGATGATTCGCCCCTTGCTGCCCTCGGCTGCTGCAGCACGCCACGTCTTATGCCCATCGCGGAACAGATGCGTGGCCATTAATCGTGCGATTTGGTCGCAGGCTTGGATGAAAGTCGGCGAACGAGCCAGCCGACGCATTATGTCAGCAATAAAAAAAGGACTGGCAACGTGAGATAACTCACGCTTCAGTCCTTGCATCAGGCGGTCAATGGCGCTGGCATAAGAGCGCTCAATGACTCGCGGCATTTTAAATTTTTTCATAATGATTTAAAAATCTTGTCAGCATAAAATGTAGTAGTGCTCGTGCTCACACGTCTCTCACCCTTGTCGTCATAATAAACATCACCATATTCTATCGTAATATTGTCTTTTGAGTTTATATTTCCACGTGCTGAAATTGGCGTAATAAATTTAAAATAATCAACATTATTCTTTCCGCCTAAGAGCTTGTAAACCTCATCGTTGCCTACATAATTAGGATTTTCTCGAATGGTTTTATCTGCTTTCGTCTGCTGACCATTGGCAGTATAATTAGTATCCTTCTTACCACCGCCGCCCTGAATCGTCTCAGCAGCATGACGAAGCGGAGATTTGATTTCGCCATGCTTAAATTCATAATCATCCTGGTCGTCGAGCATAGACTCCATATCATCCAGATATTCCATAACCTTGTCAAAATTTTTGGGATTTTCATCATACCCACGAATTTCATCCTCATTTTCGACCAAATGCTGACGTACAGATTTTAGAACTTCACGCATATCATTTTCATCTTCATGCGCATCACGGAAAGCATCGGCAGCTTCAAGAGCAGCAATGTTTCCTTGCTCGTTGCCCCATTCTTCCATTTTACTGGCAACATGCTGTTCAGAACGACTGTAGCCGTACTTACTACCGCTTTCAGTTCCGCCACCAGCACTGCCACTGCCAGAAGTAAACTGTCCGTTTTCAGCACGCGGGTGCTTATCTTCTTCCCACTCGGCATCATAAGCACGCAGGCGTTCCAGGTTTATTTTAGTTTTATCCATAACACTAACCTCCGTAATTTTTAGTGTGTACATGTTAACTCTCATGCATAATTATTGCAAGTTATTTATTCAGATTCAGGCGGTTTATTTTGCTGAGGTTCAACACCAACAGCACCAGCAGCCTCGCCACCGCCCATGTCGCCAAACATTCCGCCCATCTCACCAGGCGGCTCCACGGAGTCGGACGCACGCTCGATGTCCTCATCGGTGATGTTCGTCCAGACACCGGTGCGCTCGCTCTGCTGCTTCAGCTCCTTCAACGCAGTGCGCTGAGAGATAAGACCGGCATTGTAGGCAGCTACAACATTGTCTGTGCCACACTTGGCAAGGTCGGCGCGCTCTTTGTCCGTAGGCTCTGCAACCGGGTCAAACTCAAAATCGAAGTCGTCAGGCAGGCTGCCTAGAGTCGAGATAATGAACGGTGGGAGCACTTTGTTCAGGATAGGACGCAGATAAGACTCTTGCTTCTCGGCTATCATGTCATAGTAGTTCTGCAGGTCACTCTCACCCGTAGCGTTAAGGCCGGAGGGAGAGCGCCCGAACAGACGCGTCACCGGAATTTCAGCAGCGCCGCTGATGTCCATGATAAACTGCTGATAGCAGTCAGCAAGGCCGCCGAAAGTATACTGGTGTGTTTCCAGACCATCTGCAGCATCCATAACCTGCATGCCCATATTGTTCAGCAGCATGTTCTGCGCTTCCAGCGTTCGCAGCAGCTCAGCCTGCGACTCGTTGTCCGTTGCCGCCAGAAGCTGACCTAAGTCCTGCATCTTTAGCACGCGGATGTTCGCCATGAAGGTCAACTGGGCAATGTTCCAGCTCACATTGTCACGCTTGCGTAGCTCATCAAAAATTGACTCGACAACAGATGCACCCCACTGCATCTCTGCAATTTCCTCCCAAAAAGGTAGCGTGTTGCCAGTAAAGCGAACTACCCTGCTATGATGAATCTTCACGGAGCCACCACCGGCAGGATCAGTTACAGTATAATATTTGGGAAAACCGTAATCAGGATCAGAAATATCTTCGATAAGCTCGCTGGATGGGTTAACTCCGTTCCAGCGGTCGAAGATGAGCAGCCCTGCGAAATCGCCAGGCATTATCCAGTCAAGCTGCAGCGGTTGGCTAAGGTCGTAGCCTTGGTGTTTGACCAGCATCACGCCTAACGCGCCACCGTAGAGCCTGCCCCACTGCATGCCACGCTTAATCTTGTCAATGAGTTGAGTACGGCGTAGAGTAAGACTGAGCCGCTTCTCTACATCGGGGTCCAGGCCGCTGGTAATCGTTATCCAGTTTTTGAGCATGTCCGCCGGGATAACGTCGATGATACGACGGACAATCCAGCTCTCACGGTAGAGAGCATTCAAAGTATTAAAATCACGCGACATGCGCTGCAGACTGTACTCCGTGCCTTCCAACAGGTTCGGAGTGCCAGCGCCCAAACGAGCCAATACGTTACTAAACGCGTCGAGCGCCCTGCTGCGTATTGGCTGCGGCTCAGGAGCTTTGTCCAAGGTGCGCCTGCGTTTTCTTTTAGACATTTGCTATCCTCCTTGGCCTGATGACTGTTGATACATAGTAGCGCACCGCATCAGGCGCATGGTCAGCTACTTTAATAGGCTTCTCCTTGCCAGACTGCTGCAGAGCCTTGTCGTCCCAACAATAGGACTGCATCTCCTTCAGCGTGTGCACTAAACCACAATAAAAATGGATGCGGCGACGGGTTAACAGCGTGTTCACCTTACGGATGCCCTCAATGACATCATTGTCGGCGTTGATTGTTTCCACCGTCTCCTTCGCACGCAGCCCACGATTGCGCAGCTCAATTTTAAAGCTTGCTGCAGATGGATCTATGACCACATTTGTCGGCCACAGCTCCACGCCACGGACGAACTCAAGCAGGTCGTCGGCGTATTGGCTGTTGTCCTTCTCCTTTTCCTCGGCGCGGCTGTCCCAATAATACTCGCGGATGAACCACAAATCTGTACCATCATCGAGCACATCAAGATAAACCATAGGATTGACTGTACCATAGTCAATCGTGATAGAGCGCTTCATGATGTGCAGATTTTTGAGCAAATACTCCAGCTGATCATCACCAAAAAGCAGCTCATCACTCCACGCATCACGATAGATAGCGCCCTGCGCCATTACCCACTCGCCTAGAATGAAGCGTCGATAGAACACACCGGAATACATTGTCCGGTAACGTTCACGCACCTCGTCGGATAGCGACGGATTGTCGTTCATCAGGAAATGGATATGCAGCAAGCGCTTCTCGTCGCACTTTTCAATCCATCGCAACAGGAACCAGTGCATCGGGCTGTCCGGGTTGCAGTTAAACCACAGCTTAGCGCCCGGCACAGAGCAGCGACCAGATGCCTGATTTACAAATGATTCAGGCATGAGCGCAACCTCATCGCAAAACAGGCCAGCCAAAGTAATGCCTTGAATGAGGTCCTGCGAGGATTCGTCACGACCACCGAACACGTAGAAGTAATTCAGCTTCATCGTGTTGCCTTGCTTGCGAGCCAGCACAATAAGGTTCTCCGTGCGTGATTCTTCCACCTGATAGCCACGCACCAGCAATACAGGCTTGAGCCATTTCCAAACGTTACGCCTGAAGCTGCCTACGGTTTTACCGCACATAGCAAAGTTCTGGCCATCGTAGGTATCCATAGCCCAAATAACGAAAGAGACGGCCATCGCTACTGTTTTACCAGCACGGATGGAGCCGTCAGCTATGATGCCATTGTAATCGTGGTAGGGAGAATCTTCACACCACCACGTCAAGATTTGCATTTGTTTTTTACTAAACTCATAGAACTTGATAACAGGTTTGATAATACTACGCAGCCTGCCAACGATGCCCATTATTTCCACACATCCTTTGCACTGCGTTTGATTGCGTCGGTAAAGCCATCGTCCTCATATTGGGACTGTTCTTCGGCATCTTTAAGAATTTTCTGCCCTGCAGTATCACGCAGGAACGTCGCCGCCTTGGTATTGCCCTGCATAGCAAGAACGACCTGACCAAGCAACACGGCCTGCTCCACGGTTACATTGATTTTACCGTTCAACAGGTTAATCTTACCGTTCGGCCCCATCAGGTCACCCAGGCACTCAACATTCTTCAGCTCGCCACGCTTGAGCGGCATCTGCAGCAGGTCATCAAGGACCTCTCTCATGGCACGTTTGCGGCGGCGAGCTTCACCAGATGCACGACCACCAGCAGCAGCAATTCTCCTTTGTTCGTCCTTTGTTCGTTGGTTCTGCGGACAAAGATTTTCAGGATTGAGAGCCACTTATTACCTCGGCCGTCCTGCCGGTAAGAGCTTCCCAACGCTTAACGATGACATCGCAGTACACAGGATCAAGCTCCATGCTGTAGCATTGGCGGTTGATTTGTTCGCAGGCAATGAGCGTGGAGCCGGAGCCACCAAACAAATCAAGAACGGCATCACCTTGCTGGCAGCTGTTCCTGATGCACTTAGCACAGAGGGCAATCGGCTTCATGGTGGGATGCTCGGCGTTACGCGTGGGCTTGTCAACATGGATTACGCTGTTAACCTCTTCCGTGTCCACAGCCTCTACGTTATCGGCGCGCAGACAGACGGTCTTAAGCCCGATGCTGATGTGGATGAGCTGATGCCCATCGGCATCGTAGCCAACCTCCACCGGATAGTTGTCAGGTATAACCGTTGACAGCTTACGACCGCCAAAAAAGCGGTGCTTCGCGCCAGGCTTCCAGCCGTAAAGGATGGGTTCATGCTGCCATTGGTAATCTTGCCGTCCCAGCGTAAACGTGTTCTTGCACCAGACAAGGTCCTGCTTCAGCAGCAGACCGGCATCGACAATAGCCTGCCGGAATTCGACCGCACTGCGACTAGCGTAGCACACGTAAAAGGACGCGCCAGGCTTCATCGCGGCAAAATAATTATCAAACACTGCATCTAAAAAGTTTTTAAATTCAACTTCACTCATCGAATCATTTTTAATGGTGAGCTTGTCTTTTGTGCCGCCTTGGTAAGCTACATTGTAGGGAGGATCAGTAAACACCATGTCAACCATTTGCCCCCCCAATAAACGTGCTACATCAGTACGATTTGTTGAATCGCCACATAATAAGCGATGGTTCCCCAGCTGATAAAGAGTACCAGGCGTAGTGATAGGGTTCTTGGCAGCTTCTTCATGCGCTGCATCCACATCAAAAGCATCCTCTTCCGGTTCAGGCTCCGGCATGTCAAAACCAAAGTCGCCCATGTCTATACCTTTGATGTCGAGCAGCTCGCTGTTGAGCATATCCATGTCCCAGCTTGCAAACTCGGCGGTTTTATTATCTGCCAAGCGGAACGCCTTAATCTGCTCCGGCGTAAGGTCATCAGCCATCACGCACGGCACAGTCTTCATCTTAAGTCGTTTAGCAGCACGCAGACGCGTATGACCACAGACAATAACATTGTCCTTGTCAATAACAATAGGCTGCTTCCAGCCGAACTCCTTCAGTGATTCCATAACCGGCTTCACGGCTTTGTCATTACGCCGTGGATTGTTTTTATAAGGAACCACATCGCCGATGGGCATATCAATGATTTTCATAATTACCTCCGGAAACAGAAAAACCCCGAGCCATTAAGCTCGAGGTTTACATTAGTGATTTTTTCGATATTCAGCAAGCTGCTCCAGCAGGAACGTCCGTTCTTCTTCCGTGACATACCAGTTGTAATGCTTGCGTTTTGATTTAAGTTCAGGCGGCAGCTTCGGACGACCTGCGCCACGACGTGCTCCACCAGAGGATTTTTCACTCATCGGCATCAGCCTCCTCAAGATCAGACAGTTCTTCAGCCATATCAAGCACATCATCAACTCGTGCTTCAGGAGAGGAATCAATAAACGCTATTAATTCGCGCATGGCTTCCTCGTTATCCTCCAACAGCAAAACTACAGCAGTCTCAAAATCCTCATAATAGCGAGGGACTTTTTTTAATGCTTCTCTAAGTTGTTCTTCCATAATATGCCTCATTTCAGCAAAATTTTAGAATAAATATCATAATCACCATACTCATTAATGGTAAATAGATAAACGTAATTTCCTACGGCGATAGAACTTTTATGCAGACCATCAAACCGCCCATGGAACCATGTGCTGATTTCATGAGTTACACGCTCACGCTCAGCTGGTGTAATCTTACTAGATTTTCTGCTCTTACGCTTCGGCTTTACAACCTCAGCCGCACGCCTGAGCGGTGATTGGGAAGTTCTACCACCAGCACTAAACTGCCCGTTAGATTTACGCGGATGTTTCGATTCATCCCAACCATCCCACACATGCGCTGCAAGCAGCAGGTACTTTATAAGCATGTTAACTCACTCCCACGATAATTGCAAGTCATTTATTGGTGCCCGGACTACCGCTGAGGATTTGAGAATAGCAAGGGATGTCCCGTCCCTTGGGTTACGGTTTCCGGGCATAAAAAAAGCGCCCAGCTAAAAGCCAGACGCTACATAAACAAAAAAGAACCCGGAATCTAGTACCTAACAATAAGCTACCGCATCCAAAGTTCCTCTCAAAAAAGTATCGAATGTTCGAGTACCATCAGAAATTGCATCACTCTCAATCGAATTTTATCGACACTTCTCCACAGTTTTTATTATACCATAAAAATCACCGCTTTTTCTCACGTCTTTGTGAACTCTTTGTGAATTTCCAAGAAAATAAGACCGCCCACCATCAGATGAGCGGTCGCTGAATTATTTTGTATTAAACACTACGCTATACCCAGCCTGGCGCTGCAGCTCATCCATGGCAGCCTGCTGCGACGGCGTAAATCCTTGGTCAACAACTTCCAGACGCTCACGGAATGTCTCAGCGAAGAATTTCAGACGCTGGTCCTTGCGCTGCAGACCACCGAAATCATTCCAAAGGATATCAATCGCAACAGCCAGCACGCGATAGATTGCCTGCTCGGACACAGCCTGGCACATGCGCTCGTATTTAAAGCCTGCCACCGGCGCAGGATTGCGGCGCTTAAGTTTACGTTTACTGCTCATCAAGGTCACTCCTTCACTTGTGCAAGCCATTCCTTGTGCTTCTTGACCATGTACAACATAATCAGACCATAGACAACCATGTCACGCAAGGATTCTTCCGTTTTGTCGGCGATACCATGGTCGTAGAGGAAAGCAATGTGCTTATTCAGATATCCCTTAGCCACATCATACATCATGTCATAGCCACCATCATGATGCTCCAGCAATGCACCGGTGCGGAAGTTTGACAGCGGATCAGCGCCAGCAGAATACTGCTGGTGTTTCTCATCAAACAAGTTTCCTACGCGATTAAGTTCATCATCAATAAACGATGTAAATTCTCTAGATTCAGTCATTAGAGTCCTCCTTAACTATAAACTCAACACCTATTTCTTTCGCCGCTCCAGGCAAAGCGGCGCAGGCTTCTTCACGTGTGCGATATGTCCATCCTTTGTCTGCTAAAAGAATTTCAGCAGGATAATCTTCCCACTCTCTCGGTACAACTACCCAAATACCATCTTTTAAGCCAAAAGTCCAATACTTCTGACGATAAGCAGGCTTCCACGGCAGTTTAACAATTTTTGCCTTACCAGTCAACAAATCAACAAAATTGCACGAAGCAAGAGTCACCCATATACGGTCATCCTCAGCATAGTCAAAACGTTCCATTTCGAGTCCGTCTACACCGATTCGGAAAACCAGGTCAGAGCTCATGCCCTCGATTTTAAATTTTTCGTACATCTCCACATCCAGCATCTTAGCGATTTCGGGGAGAAGATTTTTACTCATCTTTTAGCACCTCCTAAAATAAATCCTCTTTCGGCAGCACGAACCAATACTCTCCCAATGGACTAGGTGGGTACCACTCCCATTTATAGCCCTGCTCCTTGCAGTACATCACCAAGGCATCAGAATCCAGGCACATACGCCCGCTCTTTCTGTACTGCTTTGCTATAGGCTCAAATTTCGCACGCATTTCATCTGCAGTATAGTGTTCAAGAGCACGGCGGCCGTCGAATATAAGCCGTGATGCAAGTTTTTCCGCGTGCCAGATTTCGCCACGGCGTTGCAGTTTTTTCTCTAATTCTTCATTCCACTCCATGCCTTTGCTCCTTTACTACCTCCACGCCGCCACGCAGCAAAGCCAGAAAAATACGCATCTGCATGGGCTGATTAGTAATGCTTGACCAATGGCAGCACTGGCTCGGACGATACTCCAAATCATCAGCGCTGAAACGATACTGTGCCGGATATACTCCGCCACGCTTAGGCTTGAGCTTAAACTCCTTGCCAACAGGGATATGCAATTTTTCAGCAATTACAGGATACAAACTAATCATAATATCGGCATCACCTCTTCCCTGCAACTCAACCACACCGCTTCATCAGCGTGTATTTTCTCTTTGACGAAATTCACAGCACGCACTTTAGCTTCTAGCTCGGTTGTGCCATGAATAGTTATCTTTGCGATAACCTCGACTTCATAGAGTTTCATTTTTCTCAATCTCCTTTAACCTTTCGCCGATAGCACGTGCCACATTAACAGTAACGCCGTTTCCTGCTTGCTTATACAGTTGAGTATCGCTGATACCTGCCGCTTTCGCTTTGTCAAAATATTCATCTGGAAAGCCTTGCAAACGCCAGCACTCACGAGGAGTCAAGCGACGGATACGGATGCCATCAGCCAACAAATTGTTTTCCTGCCAAGCGCTTATCGATAACGCAGGAGCTACATCGTGCATACCGCCTTTGTTGTATCCGCGCGGACGCTGGTATATTGCCACGCCTTGTCTGTCCTGCGCTGTCAAAGTAAAACTAGGCTCTCCCGGCTCTTTTATTCGTCTGCCGTTCTGCCGTTTCTCTTCTCGATCTGGCGTTAGCACTGCGCAGCAGGTCTGCTTACGTGTTAAATTGTCTCTGCAACCAGTGTCAATGGTCGGAGCTACATCAATCTGCTTTTGCAGTTTCTGTCCTCTGATACTCATGCAGACAACAGCGTTGCCGTCATGCCTGCTGATGCCTTTATAATCACGTGCAACACACGTTGACGCTATACCTGTTTTATTTTCGGCAATTTTTAAGCCACACACACCGCCTGTTGAGCCATACGGTTTCAGTACTTTAACAGCATACAAGCCTGTTTTACCGCCCTGTCCACCGCTTTCACCTTTAAGCGTTCTCGCTAATCCGCTGCTGTCATAGATTCTTTGAGCATCGGCAACTCCTTGTGTTATCTCGTTGAGTTCACAAGGATTCTCGCCGTCTGTTGGTCGGAGAGGAAATACTTCTCGTCCACGGATGTTTCCAAGATGTCCGACAATGAACACGCGCTCCCTGTTTTGGGGAACACCGAAGTTTTTGCTGTTGAGAGTGTCCCATTGGAGAGAATACCCGTGCCCCCCCACTTCACACAGCAGCCGCGCGAAATCAAATCCACTTCCAATGCTAAGTAAATTTTTAACATTTTCAACGAGAAGCCATCGGGGTCTATCTTCTTGCCTACGGCCGGCAAGCAGTCGCATAATTTCGTAAAACAATCCGCTTCGCTCACCTTCTTGCAGGCCTTTTTGCTTGCCTGCGACGCTGATGTCTTGGCACGGGAAGCCGAAGCACCAAAGGTCGGCGGCTGGAACATCATAAGGCTTAACTGTTCGTACATCGTGGTTTTCCCACTCTCCTTCCGTATCGTACATAGCTTTATACGCTGTCCTGGCGTACTTATCAAACTCACAGAAGCCGACGCATTTATGCCCGGCTTGCTCTAAGCCTAAGCGAATACCGCCGATTCCTGCGAAAAAATCTACGAATTTCACATCAACGCCTCCGCTCCATATAACATCAACGCCAGCTGCCGCACTAGACGTGTACGTCTGCGCTGGATGGTCGAGAGCGACACACCTTCACGCAGCGCAATATCATCCAAAGGCACGCAGAAAAAATACGCCTGACGGATAAGGTCTACCGCCACCGCATCCTCACTTGCTCCCAGCCTATTCAAGATGCGGTCAATTTTATCAACTTCCGCCTGATCACGCGCCAGCTTAACTTCTACAGCCATAATGCGTGCCTGCTGCTTCTCTTCGGGCGTCAGGCGAGAACTTGCGCCGCCCCAGCAGGTAATGTCTTTAGATTTTTCCGTAACACGCTCCGCCTTCAGGTCGCGGATATCAAGCTTGTACTGCTCAATGTTCGCGCGCAGCGTCGAGTAAGCATACAGCCGTGCTTCCGTCGCCTTGTAGCAATCCTGCGGCTTAGGCTGGCTATTTAAGGCAGCCAGCGTTGCCACAACAGTATCATGTATCAGTTTTTTGTTGTCCACCTGCGCCACCTCCTATGTGTAAAAATAAATTCAGTAGCAGCTCAGAGTGGGGAGCAAGCAGCTCCCTCGCCTCTTGCTGAGTCACTGTCGCCTCGTTAGCCATGACCAGACGCAAACCGAAGCGTGCACTAGGCAGCAGCTCTGCTCCGGCAAAGCGCAGACCGATGAGCTTAACATACAGCTTGTGATCATGGCGGGCAGCGCTTGGTAGCAGCTGCCCCCAGAACTCGCTGTCGGCATAATCAGGCCACGGATCACTTACCACGCTGCCTAAGCTTAACCAACCAGCCATGGATATACTCCCCCATCTTCTGACGCAGGTCGTCCGTCATCTCGCAAATCGCCAGCGCCTCCTCGGAGCTGCGTGCGATACCGGCATTAGCACCCGCTGCCAACATCGCCAACAGGAATACGCACTGCTGCAGCGTCGGCTTGCCGGTTGCCGTCTTGCACTCGATAAAGATTGCCTTACCCGACGGATACGCTACGCCAGACAAATCGCTGTAGCCTTGCGGCGGTCCGCTCTTGAACCAGCGGGCGCGCTTGTTCTCAAGGTCAAGCGTAGCCTGCGTCGGCTGTGTGCGGTACAGATAGCCCTCGCCAACATTGACGCGGAAAATCTTGTGCCCTGCGGCAGATACAGCGACCTCAATCTCCTTCATGATTTGAGCTTCAGATTTATTCAAACTTTAACCTCCTGTATTCATCCTGACGCAGCAGGCGGATAGCTGCACTGCGGTACCGTTCCGGTACTACCAGCCCCAGCTCCACCGCCTTGTGCAGCGACCAGGCGAACTTAAAAATCTTACCATCAGCACGTTTGTGCGTCGAGCGGAACAGCTCCAGCTGCGCCCATGACTTACACTCGATGTGTTTGCTGTACGGCATGCGTGCGACTTCCTGCAGGATGATGTCCTCCACGACCTCCGGACCTTCGCGCTCTTCTTTCTCCCACACGTACTTGCAATAGGGACATTCCTGCACTGCTGATTTGACCACGGCGAAGCAATTCGGGCACTGCTTGACACTGAGCTCCTGCTTTTTCTTCTTGGCTTTGGATTCCAGCGACCATTCTCGCACGTCATCCGGCAGGCCGTGCCGCGTGAAATTACCAACATGGTCCAGGATCAGCGCGACCTTATCCGGATTGTTGGGATTGGTACGCATCGACCTCATCGACTGCTGGATGTGCAGCGTGAGCGACTTGGTAGGCCGCATCAGCACCACGCAATCGCAGTCAGGCACGTCAAAGCCCTCGCCAAACAAATCAACGTTGCAAAGGACCGTGACCTCACCGCGTCGGAACCCCTCTACGGCGGCCTGTCTTTGCGCCTGCGGCGTCGTTCCGTCAAGGTGCATAGCATTTATCCCCTGCTCCCTAAAAGCGGCCGCTGTGCCCTCGCTGGTGGCGATAGACGAGCAGTACACTATGGTCTGCTTGCCCTTGGCCAGCTGCAGCCAGTTCTCAACAGCACTGCCAAAGATGGCACGCTTATTCATAAGAGCTTCAACTTCGGCCTTGTCGTAGTCGCCACGTTTAGTATGCAGCTTGCTGGCATCCGCCAGCTGCACGCCGTAGTATTTGTAGGGAGCCAGATAATGGTTCTGGATGAGCCACTCTGTCGACACTGATTCGATGAGCTCTTCAAATACGGCTCCCAGACCGCCCTCGTTCATCCGCTGCGGTGTGGCGGTAAAGCCTAAGACTACAGCTCCCGGAAAATGCTGCAGGATAGACAAATAACTCTGCGACAGAATGTGGTGTGCTTCGTCGACAAGAATCAGCTTCGGTTCCGGCGTTTTAGCCAGCCTGCGACAAACCGTCTGCACCATGCCTACGGTACAGAGAGAGAAGTCTACGCCACACGCCATGAAGGTATTGGTAATCTGCTGGCACAGCTCTTTGCGGTGGACCACAAACAGCACCCTGTTGCCGCGTGCCGTGGCGCTGGCGGCGATGTTGCCCTGGATAACGGACTTGCCACCACCGCAGCCCAACACTGCACACACGCTGTGCCGCCCCTGACCGATTGCTCTGCGGATATTATCCACCAGCTCCTGCTGGTAGGGACGCAGCGGAATCAATTTACCGTCGGCTCCCACTTGTCGCAGCCATCGCAATGGTCACAGGCGCTGGTATCGCGATTAGCGCAGTCATTGCACATAGGATCACGCAGCTGCAGGGGACGGTGGCAATCCTGCGGAATGGCTTTAACATCAACAGTTACTTCATCAGCCTCAGCCTCCTGCTCCGCGAACATGTCCTGCTCGCCGCCGCAAGGCTTCAAAACAAATTCCCCCAGGTCTTCGTCGTATTCCAGATACGTGTTAGGCAGGGAGACAGCACCGGCATTCTCCAGCTTCTCCGTGTAGTTGGCGGTAACCTTGTGCTTGAACAGCGGTACAGAAATGTCCTTACCCATTGTCTCAGAATAGGTTTCAGTCAGGCTGACAGACAGCTTCATGCTGATAGAGCCATCAGCAATACGGCCAGCAAAGAGCTTCTCCAGAAGCTGCTGCAGGAGCTCATCAAAATCGGCCTTCATGCCCTTAAAAGTATCAGATTCCAGCGTCAACGTAAGGTATTGTTTATTCATGATTAGCCTCCTGCTGGAAATACATGCGGATATACGCGTTGATTTTAAGGAGATTGTCAGAATCACCAGATGCGGCAAAGTCATCGACCAGCGCATTCAGCATTGCGGACAGCTTAGTGTTCTTGCTGGCTGCATGCTGTGGCTTGCTTTGGAGCGGGCGATTGCGATAGCTATAACGCATTGCATCAACAGTAGACTCTGACACCTTGAGGATAGCGCAACGCGGGTACTGCATGGTTGCAGCTTCTTCTACCTCATCCAGGTGGTTCACCATCAAGGTCATATACGCTTGTGCGGCTTCCTTGTCGACACTGGTATAGAAGCAAGGTTCGCCACAATAGCTAATGCAGTCTGCCACAACCTTAAAATCGCCACCATGATATTTGATTTTTAAGGCACCGATATTCTTGGAGTTCACATAGTCTCCGCTTTTCGTTTTGATATACATTTACATTCCTCCTAACTTCTGCAGCGCCCATACAGCACCGCAACCAACTAACACCGTCAAGCTCACTATCCACACAATGCTGATCAGCACTGCAAACACCAGACAGATTTTACTTAACATCACATTTCACCCCATTGACCTTGCACGCAAACCGGGCGAGGCAAACAGCAGCTTTGACAAAAGCCTGTGCCACCATCATACAGCAGCATCCCACCGCCATAACCAGCCCTGCAATACAATCACGTAACATGGTACTCAAAATTTTAAATAACATCGTTTCCCTCCTTTAGCTGACATTTTTTGTTAGCTAGCTAACGTTTTAGCTGACATTTAAAAAGCCTATAAACCGCATGGTTGAGCGGTTTTTGCATTTTAGCTAACATAGCTAACATTTTTTTGAAAGAGTATCCTATATATTTTTTATTACTTTAGGACTTAGGACTTTGGAAAATTAGAGCTTGCATACGTATATATATATTATGTTAGCTATGTTATTATGTTAGCTAAAGGCTTAAAAGGCGCATGGTTGAGCGGTTTCTTTAGCTAATATTTAGCTAACATAGCTAACATTTTACATGTAGAGCTACATAATTGGCTCTTGTACGGTTAAGAGTATACAAGCCATAATATCTCCCTTGCGAGTTTTTGACTAAGTGCCCGGCTTCAGCCCATTTCTTCTTCAGCGCTGCAAAGTCGAAACCATTCTTCTCTAGCTCTTGCTCCAGTACAGTTTTGTTGATAATAACTAATCCGTCAGGCTTGCGCCTACCCCAGTATGCATAACCAGAATAATCATCAAACTCAGTATCGAATTTGTCAGCGTTGGCACTGATGACGTCAACAATAAGGTTAAACGCCCGCTCGCTCACATCAACTTCAGCCTTGCTTTTAACAAAACCTACGATATCCTCCGGCGACAGCACATCGCCGGGAGTACCAAAGATAGCCTTACTCGCAATCGCATCCGCCTGCAGCATGAGAGCCATCGCCATAGCCTGCTTCTCGGTGGTATCCGTGACTTCCAACACCAGACGCATGATTTCATTGTAATCAGCCGCAAGGTTCTTCCCTTCCAGAGCTTCAATAAACGCCCTGCCAGCACAGCCAAAGTGCTGCGTGATAAAATTCACAACAGCGTTACCATTGCTGATTATCTGCTGGTCACATTCAACTTCAATTACGCGGTTTTTTACACCGCCACCAGACTGACTCTTCGTGCATGGCTCTTCACCAGTAAAAACAAAGCTGTTCAGCCAGGACTTCTGCCTCTGGAAGGTCGCATTCGCCATGCGTCCGCGGTCAAGACCTTCAGTGACACGCATGATCAACGTATCATAATTCTCAAATCTTGACTTGATTGTCTGCAGCTCGTCACCGAAAAACGGTAGGTTACGCAGGATAGACGCCGTGCTCATCATAGAGTTGACCGTCATATTCATGGTCCGCACCAGCTTGCCCATGCCCGGATTACCCCAAACAGACGCAGCCACCATCATGGCCACGGTCTTGCCGCTGCCGGTCCCACCCCAAAGATGCAACACGAACGGCAGAGCGGACACGCGCTCGACCAGCACGCTCGCAAAGCTTGCAGCCAGGATAAGGCGCATGTACAGGTTCTGCCGGAGCGGTGCGACATAGGCCGCCCATTCTTCCAGCGTGCCCTTGCTGGAGACTGCCTGCACCAGAGATTTATACTGATCCTCACAGTCCAGCTTGACCTCATCTGTGTACGGAACAAAGCCTGCATCGGACCAGCCCATGTGGTCAATCGACTTTACCCGCGGCAGGATGTCCGGGTTCATGGCGATGACCTCTGCCAGATACTTCACTAACAGACCGGCATTGTCGCTGTTGACTTCAACGCCATTATCTGCCAGCAGAATTATTTTGTTTTTGTTGGCCAACGTGGAGCGCGGGACCACCACGCTCTGCCAGCCGCCATTTTTAAAATACGCAAGCCGGATTTTTTCCGTTTCATCCTCCACATTCACCAGCAGCTCCGTCGGCATGATGGGGATGGGGCTTGCGTATTCGTTTTTATATTCTGTCCCGACCTGTACCGACCGATACACGCCATTAATCGATGTGTTCCAGTTACCGCACCGGAGAGCAAAGAGCTGCTGCGGGAATTTTGTCAGATTATCTGACCTTATACCCTTGGCGGCCTGCTGCTGCAGGTACGCCTTCCAGCACGCCTCAAACTCTCTCTTGCAGCACAGCTCGCCTGCCCGGAACCGTGCCATGGAAAGCACCTGCTGCCGTTTGGATGGCTCTGTGACCGCCGCTATTGCCTCTAGGAGCGCCTCATCGATAAGGCTGAACCTGTCGCACCCCTCAAAGAACTCTCTGTCCAGAGAGAGCACCACAGGCCACTCGTAGGCTTCGATTGCTTCGGCTGTGCCACCGGCAGCAAAGTAATCTGCGATGTCGCCCTTTGGCGGGCACTCGGGCCACAGCTTTGTGATGTCCATGACCTTTGCGCCTTTCCAGGCTGCAGCATAATCGGTGCCCTTCTCGTCATTGTCGGGAATGACGATACGCTCTGCATAAGATTCCAGCAGCGCCTTGTCCGTCGCGCTCAGCTTGATAGCCTTCTGGGCTCCGGTATTGCTCGTGGTTGCCAGTAGGCCGGCAGCCGTCATGGCATCGGCGCATTTCTCGCCTTCGACGATGTACAACTTTGTGCTCCGATGTTGTGCTAATAAATCTAAGTTATATAAGTTGTTACATCCTTCAGGCTTGGTATACACCGTGCGCCCTTCGGCATTGATATAGGCAAAGCTGAAAACCTTGTGCCCGTCGGCCCATTTGCGGCGGCGCTTGTAATAAGCTTCAGTGCCGTCAGGGTTCCTGTAGACATGGCGGTAATCTTCAATAGGTTTTGTCGTCTTGTAATCTACAGGCTCCGGCTCTGCAGGCTTCGCTCCAAGACGGCGGAACTCTCGCAGGATGTCCGAACCGGGAGCATTGCACTTCTGGCAATATACCAGAAGTGTGCCGTTTTTCTCGTCGATATGCAGGTGCCCTGCTTTGCCACATAAGGGACATGTAGCAGTAATATGGGAGCCTTTTTGTTTGACTCCCACAAGGTAAGGACGGATATCGTCAAGATGCAGTTCAGAACGGGATGTCCGCATCGTTTGCACTGCTGAAAAGTGTATAGGACGTAGGAGCTGCATTATTAGACGTAATCTCGCCTTCATATTTTTTGATAGGCGGCACCTTGAAATCGCCCTTTTGGATACGCTCTACAGAGCATACGGTGTGCACCTTAAGTCTTACGTTCAATTTGCCGTTCCAGACGTATTCTTCTTGTCCAAGTACAGCGCCGACGACCATACCACAGAACTGTTGCTCATCACCGTTAAAGCGGTCTGCCAAAAAACCAGCATTGCCGCTCTTTTCCAGCGCCACCAGGAATGCCTTGAAGAAGCCAAGCGCAGAATCTTTATAGCTACGGATGAAGCTGAACAGCGGAATTTTGTCACCGCTGCGCTCCTTGCGCTGGCCATAATAACCAACAAACTGCTCGTTTGCTTTATCAGCTACACCTGCGATGTCGCAATAGATTTTCAGGTACTCCTTGTCTGCATGGTCTTCTACAGAGCAGATGGCCAGTACATAACCGCCAGCAGGCGGCGCTGCGTAGCCTTCACTCGCAGCTTCAACATTTCCCCAGTTAAGCTTTTTCATTTTTCTTTGCCTCCTCGTTAAATCCATAATACTCGCGGATAGCTGTATCCACGGCCTTCAGGTCATTGTCAATCTTAAGTGCGAACATCTCCATCGGTGACTTCGCGGGAGTGAAACCATCGCTCTGCGTGGTAAACCAATGCGCCTTACCGTCGGTCTCAGCCAGCAGCACGATGCTGAACAGGCCCTCTAGAGTGAGCTGATTGTCCAGCATCTTGCCCGAAGTTTTGGCTTTGATGTGACCAGTATCATCGCACTCCGTGTGATGCAGGAGATACACGATAGTATCATCGGTCGTATGGTCGCGAATCAGCGCCAGCAGATTGTAGAAATTCAACGCACAGTCGGTAAACTTCTGATACCCGGTCTCCTTCGCGCGAGCAAACATGTTGAACGCCATGAGGTACTGCGAGTCATCGATAACGTAGCAGCGCAAGTTGTTCTTCACCAACGTTTCTTGGATGACCTGATACGTCGCATGATTTACGACCTTCAGCCGCTTTTTGAATGGCAGCGGTTTGCTCGCCACGTTGAACACGCCAACCTCCGTCGGCTCAAAATTGCGCAGGCTCGTGGATTTGCCAGAGCCGGACGCGCCCAGAATCAATACGGGCATTCCCATAAAATCACTCCTTGTAATTTCCTTTTAATCTTGCCATCAGCGGACATTTCGGATGCGGCTTACTGCGCCATGGTTCCAGCCCTAAATATCTGCCAGCAGCATCAGGCTTGCTTAATTTGCACCAGCTACGTGTACAAATATCGCCAACCCCAACTGTTTTACACTGAGGGCAATTCTTGCATAACATAACAAATCTCATTTTAAAGTCATGTTCAGTTTCTGAATAACTTCAGCGCCCGGAACTTTAGCGCCGTCCTTGATGGCCTTTTTGATTGCTGTCTTGTCAGCGTCGACGGTAACCTTGGTGCGCTTGTACTTTTTAGGCACCGCCTCAATATTCAGCACGTTGCAGATTTCAGACTTACGCCACGTAATCTTGCAGCGGGGAGTTTCAAACTTCTCGCCGTACAATGCACCGGCCAGATAAGCCTTGCAGCGCTCGGCTTCCTTCTTCATGATGGCTGCACGTTGACTAAGGACGTCAATCTCAGCGTAGATAGCCTCCGCATCGGCAAGCTTGTTTTTGATGTAACAAGCCAGGCCTTCGACCTTAGCGTCACGCTCCATCTGCAGAGCTTCAAACTGCTGCAGGTTCAGGATTTCGCCGTCTTCAGTGTCAACCACGTGCTCTTCATCCAGCTGGATGCAGGCTTTGATTTGATCTTTAAGCTCATAGATGTTAGCCATGTTACTCAGCCTCCTTGCAAGCGCCTTCTTTTGGCATACCGGAACTATCAGCAGCAGTCTTTTCTGCGGAATCTTGCAGAGCTTTGTACATAACAGACCATTCATGAGACTGCAGCTCACGCATCTCTTTGAGCGTTGCGCCGATACGGTCAATGACATCAAGCTCCGCCTCCAGCAGAACCTCGTCTTGCTCATCATTAGTGTTCCAGTGTTCCAGCAAACCTGCATATTCACGCAGGTTATGCATTTCAAGATTTAAACGCTGAATAAAAAACTGGGTTTTAGTTCTAATCATGTTTTTGCCCCTTACCTTTCTTTTTTGATTGTGGTGGATTGAAATTTTTATACATAGCCCTGCAATAAGGGCACGCATACGGTTCTTTAGCAAACTTTGACACTATCCATTCCGTACCGCAGAACATGCAGTCTACGTAGTGGACGCCGCGCTCATCGGTTCTCATTTTTTAACGACTTCGATAGGGATGAGAACAACATCGCCAACCTGCAGGTCACCCTTCAGGTTGCTGATTTTTTTGGCGTAGTGGATGACCTCGCGGACATCGCGGCGGTCTCCCTCTCTATCCATGACGTCTCCAACGAGATGCCAGAGGGTGTCGCCATCAGCAGCGGTAACCTTGACCACGTAGCGGTCTACAGGCTGAGGATGGGTGTAGTCCCACGCCTGCCATACACAGCAGGCCATTATCAGAATCAATAACAGCTTTTTCATACCATCCGCCTCCTAAACGACTCCATAGTGCTCAGCACCCAGAGTCTCAATATACTTTCTCAAGCCAGCCACCGGGATAACTGCCTTATTGCCGATTTTAAAGACCGGAAATTTGGGATCCTGCATGAGCTTCACCATCGACGCTTTACCGATGGCCGTTAACTCACAGGCCTTATCAAGAGTTACAGCGATAGGTTCCATAATTCCCCCCCTATCTTTCGATAACATCTGCAGCACCCCATCACGTGGGTGCCATCTTTAATAACGATAACCGTCGGTGTAGCGCAGCTTGCGCTTTATAGGGCAGGATCCAGCAGGTAACCCCCAGCTGTGCGTCTCACCTGTGCGCTGGCGTTCCTGATGCGCCATCCGTTTGGTGATCCACTTGGTACTTACATACTTTCTCATCAGTTATCATCCTTTCCGATTACTATCGTTGCGTTTCATGCAACGATACGTGCAAAAAAAAATTTTCCCCGCTTCTTCGCAGGTTAACTTCAAAGCGTTAGCAATTGCATACATTACATTGGTTTGAGGTTTAGTTTTGCCAGCCAACATTTTACTAATAGTATCCCGGCTAACATTCGCTGCTTTTGCAAGGTCTACAATATTTATAAACCCATTTTCAAGCATTTTTTGACGCAGTAACATTACATTAATGCCATACATTTTCTCACCACCTTTCGTTGCATTTTATGCAACTATAATACCATGAATAAAGCTATTTGTCAACGCATATTGCGCAACTTTTTTTGCAAAAAGTCGATTCCTTGTTGCATTTTGCGCAAAAGTAATTTATAATGATGTTAACGTAATTATAGGGAGATTATAGGGAGGCAAGCCATGGAAATAGGAGAAAATATAAGAAAATACCGTGAACAACACGGATTATCTCTTACAGATTTAGCTCAAATAATTAAATCTAAAATAGGTAAATTGCCAAATAAAGCAACTTTGCAAAGGTATGAATCTGGGGATATTAAAAATATCCCCTATGATATGGTTATACTCTTGGCAGAAATTTTTAACGTTACTCCTGCCCAACTAATGGGATGGGATACCCCAGAAAAGCCTAAAAATGATATTCAAGAACTGTACAACAAACTTAGTCCTGCAGCGCAACAGCGCGCTCGTGAATATTTTGAGGATTTACTTTCAAATCCCAAAAACCTGCGAAACCAATAAAGGAGGTGTTTTAATCTTGGACAGTGAGCGACTCGAGTTACTAAACGAGGACGCTCAGGTGGAATTATATCTTTTTATCTTAGGTATTCTGGCGGCAGAAGAAACTGCCGCCACCGCTTGAAACTTCCCCATAAAAAACAAAAAAAGTCGCCACCGAAGTGACGACAACGATAATTTTAATCTATAAATAGTTTACCACAAAACTATTAAAAGGGAAAGTTTTCTAAATAAAGAAAGTGCGAAATGAGGATGGCAAATGAAAGAAGATTTAAAAACATTAGCCGAAAAAATAGAAAAATTTAGAGCCAACACTCAAACAGAAGAAGCTACCAAAGCATTTTTTATTGCGCCATTTCTGAAACTACTGGGATACGACGTAACCAGTCCCGAGGATGTTGTCCCAGAATATATGGCAGATTTTGGTGATTCCTGCAATAAGGTAGACTACGCCCTGCTGGATAAAGCAGGGCAGGTCGCTGTACTTGTAGAATGTAAGCACCTGAGCGAAAAGCTTCTAAACCACATCGCGCAACTAAAAAAATACTATGCTGCTTGCCCTTCCGTAAAATTCGCCGTGCTGACCAATGGCTGCGATTACATGTTTTTTTCGGATACGGAGCAATCCCATGTAATGGACAACACGCCTTTTTTGTCGTTCTCTATTTCCGCCATTACCGATGCAGACATTGCTTGTCTGCAGAAATTTGATAAATCAAAATTTAATGTCGCAGAGCTAACGTCTATTGCTGAAAAAGCAAAATATGATGGACAAATCAAAGCCCTCATTGCTCGCCAGCTCAGCAAGCCAGACGATGATTTCACTCGTTACATCATCAGTACACTTGGTGCAGGGCAAAAAACCACTGCAAACATTGATAGATTCCGGCCGATCATCAAAAAAGCCTTGAACGATTTTATCAATGAGGAAATACAGCGTAGAGTTACCCCAAAGCCTACGCTTGAAGATATTATCGAGCAAGACCTCCATACTGATGAGGAAGCTACTCTGGACAAAGTCAAGGAATTATTGTCTGGACTTATCCCGGAAAGCGATATAAAATGTAAGCGAAATAAGACTTATCTAGGCATTTTGTATCAGGGCAAGACAAACAAATGGCTCTGCCGCCTGTATTTTTGGAATGACGGCAATCCAGCCAAAGCCCCTAAAATCGGCTTATACCACAAGGGAGCAACAAACGATAACGAAATTGTCCCATACACCACTATGGGAGATTTTTCGGAGCAGCTGCTCTCCAGAGCTAAAATGCTGCTGCAAAAATAAATAAAAACCGCCCGTGTTACCAGCACAGGCGGATGGTGCTCTCAATCCACCACGAAAGAGAGCAAGGTGCAAAATCAAACTTGCAACGGTTATTTTTTGCACCTCCATTGTATCACACAAGGAGGTTTTACACAATGGCAAAATACAAGAAACGCGCCGACGGCCGCTACGCCACTACAGTGACGTACCTCGGCAAAAAGTACTATTTCACCGCAAAGTCATCTGCAGAGCTTGACCGCAAGGTGCAGGAATTCAAGATTGCAAAGCGCAGCGGGACCTACAGTAGCGGCATGCTGCTCAAAGATTGGTGCGACCATTACCTGATCGTCCAGCATGCAGCCATCCGCAAAAATTCCTGGGCAACGATTGAGTCTCACATCCGGGTGCACATCAAGCCGGAGCTCGGCGACTTCCCGCTCTGCAATCTGCAGCCAGCCAATATCCGCGACTTTATAGCCGCACTGTCAGCAAAGCTTGCCAGCCGCACCGTTGAGCATATCTATGTAACGCTCAAGGCTCTGCTTACACAAGCAGTAATTGATGGTGTGCTTGCAAAGCATCCCATGCTACAAATCAAAAAGCCAAAGGTTACCCGCAAGCGCGAGTGGGTGGCTCTTACCCAGGCACAGGTAACAAAGCTGCTCTCCGTCATCACTGATCCCGCGCACCAGCTGCTCATCAAGCTGGCAGCTACCAGCGGCATGCGACGCAGTGAGATTCTTGGGTTACGTTATCAGGACGTAGACCTGGAGCGGTGCACGTTTACCGTCCGGCAGACCAACCTGCGTACCAAAGGTGGCGGTGAGATTGGCGCAAGCACTAAGACAGAGGACAGCTGGCGCACTGTGAGCCTGCCTAAGGCGATTCTTCCGCTTATCAAGGCACAGATAAGGACCGTCCGACTGCAGGCCATGAGCGACGCGCTGTGGCAGCCATACGGCCTCCTTTTCCCGGGAGAGCACGGCAGACCGCTCAACCCGGACGCAATAAGCAAGCTCGTCAAGCGCTACGGCAAAAACGCAGATATGCCGAAAGACTTCTGCCTCAACAGCCTGCGTCACACCAGCGCCTCGCTCCTGCTGCAGCACGGAGCCAGCTACAAGACGGTGCAGCAGCGCCTCGGCCACAGCACTGCCAATCTGACGCTCAACACCTACAGCCACGTAATGCCTGGGGACGATGAGCGCGCAGCGGAAACCCTGGCTAACATCATATAAGCATAAAAAAAGCCCCGCCTTGCAGCGGGGTATTTTTTATGCTCTTTTTTCCGGTACCCAAGCAATCACGGTACCTTTTTCTGCATCCACCTTCATCCGGCGACAATCAGGATACTCGCGTTCCCATTGATCAATGGACATCTCACGTGGCAAGCAACCAGCAACGCAGGCATTCCATGCTTCAGCGAGACATGCAGCGCAAAGAGATTTCTTCAGGCCAGCCAGCTTCTGCTGGCGGACAGCAGCACTGCCAACCAAATCAACATCAGCTTCATGACCGCAAAAATACTGCACATGTGCTTTCATAACATAGCCTCCTTATTTTTTGTAGCTATGTTAACTCAATTTTGTAATTTATGCAAGCAGATTTTAGCATAAATACTTTTAAACTGTATGGATACAATAAAAAAGACCACTCAAAAACATGAGTGGTCAACTAGTAGTCAAACGTCGCTAGTTTTTTAGTGGTCAAGGTTTCGGCAATTGCCGGAACCCGCATAAAATGGCGGAGTGGGTGGGATTCGAACCCACGCACGGGGTAAACCGTCTAACGATTTAGCAAACCGTCCTCTTCAGCCAGCTTGAGTACCACTCCATTAGACTACTTGTTTATTATAACAGATTCTTATCTAAATTGCAAGACCCTATTATAATTTTTTAATGGCGGAAAGGGTGGGATTCGAACCCACGGAAGGCTTGCACCTTCGCTAGTTTTCAAGACTAGAGCCTTCAACCACTCGGCCACCTTTCCATTAGGATTTTATTATACTTTAAAAACACGCTTACGTCAAGTACTTACAAAGCAGCAAGCAATAAAGCCTTATTGCAACGCTTTATCCGTTACTGCAAGCAAACGGTTTTCCAAAGTCTCTGCCTCTGCCAAAAGCTGCTTCAGCTCTGCTGCAGCCTGCGCGTTCCACGCTTCATCCTTGGTCAGTCCCAGGTTAATGCGTACGTTGTACTCCGCACAGCACAGCGCCGCACGCGCCAACAAACCGCTGCAGGCACCGTCAGTAATCACGCTGGGGTTTCCTGATACTACCAACCTGTCTGCCAGCTTCAGTACAGCAAAGGAGCTGCGGGCAATATTCAGCGGTACAGTCGCTGCCTGCTTTGCTGCAGCGCGGATTGCCGCTGTACGTGCTGCCTTTTCTTCGTCGGTAGTCTTGGGCAGCTTATAACAACTCATAAAGCTGTTGAATACAGCCGCATCCTCATCTACAAGCGTCAAAAGACGTACGCGTTCTGCTTCCGCTTGCTCCAGCAGCTCTTTGACCTCCGGCTCGCGGTCGGCAAACTTTTCTTTGCCAATAGTCAGATTAGCAACCATAGAAGCAAGCGCCGCCGCCAAAGCTCCGGCCATTGCAGCGCCGCCGCCGCCACCAGGGGCAGGCGCAGCGCTTGCAAGCTCAGTTAAAAATTCCTTACAGCTTAAATCGCCAAGCTTATTCATTAATCCATTTCCTCATTTTTCTTCAACCATCTGCGCACCTGCACAACAGCAGCATACGCGTCAAGCGGTTCCGGCGGTACCAGTAAGCCCAACGGCACCAGCCTGCGCCAGCCCTTGGGAGGATTTTCCTGCCAATAAAGACTGCGTGCTTCCTCCGTGCTGTATGCTTCACCGACAAGCTCCGGTACCAAATCCGGATAAAGCTCACGCAAAACTGCGCCTATAGCCTTATTATTTGTGCCGTTGCCCATAATAATTCCCTGCAGCTTAGCTGAACCGACAAACTGTCGCAGTTCTGCAGCCAGATTATCCGTCATCGCAATATGCAGGCTCAGGATTTTGCCATCAGCGGCAACTAATGCCAATCCTGTTTTGCTGCGCCCCGGATCTACGCCAAGATAATTACTCATTGACCGGAACCACCTCCAGCCTTACCCTTACAGGTCCGGCTGTCGTAATATCGCCTTTAGCATAAGCACGCAGAATAAAGCTGCCTCTGGTGCGACGCATTGAATTAGCTGCTTCAATCATAGTAGCAGCATCCATACTGCCAACCTTACCCGTCATCGGATCAGGCAGCACACCGGCCTTTACCGCATTATGGTTAATCTGTGTCAGGAATTCCATAAGCACGCTTTCATAGCTTGGGCCGTTATTACCAAGATTATACTGCTCACTGAAAATCAAGGTTCCGTCAGGATAAATGAACTGATTATCTACCATTTCAATATCGCATACTGCCAGCTCGCCAACTATAATATTGGCAACGGCACGGATACGGAAGAGCATATTACCCTTGCTTTTATCCAGCCTTGCTACAGCATTATCAACAACATTTTTGCCAATCCAGATAGCCTGCAGAGGCTTTTGCTCATCGTGAATGACACCCAAGCGCTGCAATGCTGCTTCATTAGCATTTTGCAGCAGCCAGTTCATCTGAATCATATTTTCTTCATGCTTCAGACCGCCACGCATAATACCGGCAAAGACAACCTCACCGGCGCGGTAATATACCTGGCCTTCACGCATATTGATGATACCCTTACGCAGAGCCTCGGTAGTTTTTTCCAGCTCGTCAATTTCATTCGTCAGCTGCAGCTTGGAATGTGTAAGCGAATTTACCTCATTCTGTGCCTGGCTGTACATGTCATTAACCTGGGCCAGCTTGATTTCCATTGCATCATTTTCGGCAACTGCTTCCTGGATTTTAGCATCAAGCTCACTGATTTTTTTGTTCTGCTCGTTAACCTTGCCTTTAGCCTGTTCAAGTACAGCAGTTGTATCTGCCTTTTCTTGGTTTAAAAGCTTAAGCTCCTGCTGAATTTTTTCCATGCCGAACAAAGCTGTGCGCGCACTCTGTGATGCTATTGCCATAACACTGATAGTCAGAACAGCAATAATAGTACCGCCGAGTACCGTAAGTAATATGGACGTATGCTTTGGACGCAAGCCAAATACCGACATTCTTTTTTTGCCTATTTTACTGCCCATTTTATCGGCCAGATAGGCAATCAGGCCACCTACAATGGCCATAATGATAATTAATCTTATACCTACCAAGTACTCACCTCCATGACTTACTCATCCAAGTCTTTTAGGCATTTTTCTTTTTCATCAGATAAACGCCGACACCCAAGCAAAGAATGTTAGGCAATGCGCAGGCCAGCAGCGGCGGCATTGCACCACCCTTGCCCAAACCGGTGGTGAAGGTCATTATTGCATAATAAATAAATATTACGATGATACTGATGCCCAGACCGATAGAAGAGCTGGTACGCTGCTTCTGAGTGCCCAGACAAGCACCGATCATTGCAAAGAAGAAGCTTGCCAGCGGAATATTGATTCTCATAAAGATTTCGCACCACTGACGTGCTGCCGAGGTATGCTGTTCTTCCAGCATGCTGATATATTCGCGTAATTCGCGGATAGTCATTTCCTCAGGCTCCTTTTGCTCCCAAGAAATCTGCTTCGGCGAGAAATTCAAAGGAATAATCTGCTCCTTGAATTTGGCACTGCTTTGTACGCCGTCCTTATCGTCCAGCGCAAAAACATTGCCGTCTACGATACGCCAGCTGCCGTTTTCCCAATAGCCTTCCTTAGCTGTCTGTATACGGGCAATCTTGCCTTTATTAAACTCTTCGATGGTGATATCGGTCATCTTGCCGAGCTTTTCATCAAATTTATTAGCATAGGTAACACGTTGGGTATCACCGCTGATAGTTTTGATAATAATATGATTCTGAGTTGTGGGGCGCGTATTGTGGCGGATTTCCTCATTCAGGATTATCGACGCCTTCGCTTTGGAGGTAGGCACTACCTTTTCTGCCCACACCATGGAAAACATGCTGACGAAGAAGCCTACAACCAGCACCGGCGCAACAATACGGTAGTAGCTGACACCGCCGGCCTTCATTGCCGTAATCTCACTGGAACCGGAAAGCTTGCCAAAAGCCATCAGCGCTGCCAGCAGCATAGACATCGGGAAGGTATAGTTGATAACCTCCGGCAGATTATACATAAACAAACGGGCTACAGTCTCCAGCGGAGCACCGTATTTAGTCATGTATTGGGTAATTTTAAACAGCATCGTGCTGGCAATAAAAATACTGGAGAAAGCAGCGATGCCGAAAACGAAGGGGTATAACAGCTCCTTCAGTACATAACGGTCTAATAATCGTAAGCGCACTTTTCTTCCTCCTGTTACATGCTAAAGTTATCGCCAAGGTAATATTTACGGGCAACGGGGTCATTGGCAATTGTTTCGCTGTCACCATGCAGCAAAATATGACCTTCAGCCAAAATATAGGCCTTATCAACGATGCTCAGTGTTTCACGGACGTTATGGTCTGTAATCAGCACACCGATGCCGCGCTGTGCCAAATGCGCAATCATGCCCTGGATATCCGCTACGGCAATGGGGTCAATGCCGGCAAACGGTTCATCCAGCAGAATGAAGGCCGGGTCGGTAGCCAGCGCACGGGCAATCTCTACGCGGCGGCGTTCACCGCCGGAAAGCGCCTTGCCCTCGCTCTTGCGCACATGATTCAGACGGAACTCATCCAGCAGAGCGTTCATCTTCGCTTCTCGCTCGGATGCATTCAGATCAGTTGTTTCCAGAATCGCCATGATATTGTCTTCTACCGTCATTTTGCTGAAAATAGAAGCCTCCTGCGGCAGATAGCCGATACCTGCACGCGCTCTTTGATACATAGGCATTGCGGAAATATCCTTGCCGTCGAGCATCACGGTACCTGCATCAGGCTTTTCGATGCCGACAATCATATAGAAGGTTGTCGTCTTGCCGGCGCCGTTAGGTCCCAAAAGGCCTACTACGCTTCCCTGCTCTACGCTGATGCTTACTCCATCGACAACGTGACGGGTATTATAAATTTTTACCAGATTATCTGTTGTTATAACCAAAACTTTGCCCTCCGCTTCTTAGGCTAAAGCTTTATCATCTGCGCCCTGTTTTTCTTTACCGGGCAGCGCAGGCTGATTTTCCGGAATATAGATAATATCTACATTACCGTCAGCAATAGCCACGTTGGTGTTGGTCAGGCGCAGCTTGTCGCCGGCAACGCTGTTGCCATTCTGGGTTGCTTTGGCATTGCCGATAAGCTCTACGTAACCGCTGTTATCAGTTTTGTAGACAGCGCTGTCAGCAGAAGCTGTCAGGCTACGCGCATCGCTGCGGATATCAACACCACCGTATGCATTGGCAACTCCCTGTGCCATATTATAATCAATCTTTGCCGCATTCAGCACACTGCCGTCGCTGTCGGTAAGACGTGCCCAGCCGCCGATTGTTTCGGCAAATTCGCGCGCCTTGTAATAATCAACTCTGTCAGAGCTCAGGCTTTTGCCGCCCTTGGTAATCATGGCACCGCCTACAGCAGACAAATCATTTTCATTATGCACTATAAACTCATTGCACACAATATGTGCATCATCACGGTCGGCAATAACATTGCCGGTTAAAACACCGCTCTTGCTTTTGCTGTTGAATTTGGCATAATCGGCAGTAGCTCTGCCGCCATCCTGCATCAGTACAACATTTCCTTTTGCTACAGCTTCGCCGCTGCCCAGGTCATACTCCAGTTCATCAGCCTGAACGCTGAAATTGCCAGGAGCCGCAAAAGCAGTTGCTGTTATGCCTGCTGCCAGCACGGCTGCAGCCATTGTCAGCAGTAATCTATTTTTGTAAGCCATCTTATTCGCCGCCTTTCTCCACTTTAGCATTACCCTTAAGCTTAATATGCTTAAAAGCACTGGTAGTTACAGCACTATCCGCAGTTGCGGTATAGGCATCCTTATGCATTTTAAAATGTCCTGTTGCCGTAATAAGCTCTTTTTCCTGATTCCAGCTTATTTTATCGGCATAAAGCTCGCCGCCGGTATTCAGTACAGCCTTAATATTACCCTCTAGGAAAAAGTCATTGCTCTTCATGCCGGCACTGCCTTTATCGGCAGAAATATCGATAAAGCTGCCGTCCGCACGATAAACTTTGCCTTTGATGCCCTTCAGATAGGCTGTGTTTTTAGCCTTATCGTTAACAACCTCTTCTACTGTAAACTCCCACAGCTTTTTGCCATCCTTTTCCCTTTTAACCATACTGTTTTTTAAGGAAGCATTAATCTGCGCTGTAACACCATCACCCGGTTTTACAGTTATAGGTTTATCGCCGCTCAGCATCAGCCAGGCAATAATTGCACCGGCAATTACAATGCCTGCCAATACTGACAGAATTACTTTCTTATTTTTCATCTGGCTGCTTTTCCTCCTCCGGTGGGGTGTATGGTGTATTCCAGCGATGCTGGAACCACAACCAGTTATCAGGATATTCCTTGATTATTTTTTCAACTTCCTGAGTCATTTTCAGGGTAACATTATAATCATCCAGCTTTTGGTCGCCGGTGAATTCATAATGGATAGGGTCGCGCACAATTGCTTTATGGCCATAGCCGTCAGGCTTACGTACTATAAAAATCGGCACAATAGGTGCTTTGAATTTACGGGAAAAATATGCCGGTCCGTTAGGCGTTGATGCCATCTTGCCCAAAAAAGGAACGAAGATACCGTCATAACCGCCATCCTGGTCAGCTATCAGGCCCAACATACGACCCTTCTTCATAGCACGCGCACAGCCGAGGATTTCACTTGTACCGCGTGAAAAAATTTCCTGGCCTACGCCCTTGCGCAGCTCATTCATAAAATCGCTGTAAACACGGTTAGGCTGCGGTTTTTCTACCGCACTCAGCGGAAAGCCGTTCAGCGCCAGTGCAGCTCCCAGCCATTCCCAGTTATCCATATGGCAGGCCAGCATAACAACGCCATGCTTCTCCTTAAGCGCATCCCACAGAACCTCCGGACGGTCAAAGGTTACCAGACCGCGGATATTGTCCTTGTTCAACGCCGGCATATACATAATTTCCATAAAGGTTATGCCAAGCTTCACAAACAGCGATTTGATTGTAGCCTCGGCCTGCTCCTGACTATAGCCTAAGCGCTCGCGGATAGTTTCCTCTGCACGCACACGCTGCTTTTTGGCAATTTTATGATAGAGGTGGCCCATACCCTTACCGATAACCACAACTGCCTTATAGGGCAGCCAGGAAATTACGGTACTCATTGTTTTTAATAAATAATAAAGCCACATTATTGTCTATCTCCTTGTCCAGCTTGCTCATATGAAGCAACAATTTTTTCCCATTTGTCCTGAGCAGCTAAAATATACTCTATTGCCTCGCGGACAGCACCTCTGCCGCCAGGATTATCCAAACCGATATCAACTGCATCATACACATCTTCTACAGCATCATCGGGAGCAAATGTCAGACCACTCTCGGCAAAGGCCGGCAAATCATTGAGGTCATCACCTACATAAGCAACCTCTTCTACCGACAGTCCGCGCAGCCTTCTCAAGGAACGCAGCGCTTCACGCTTATCCTTAGCGCCTTCGATAATGGTTGTTATGCCCAGCTCCTCAGCTCTGCGGTGAATAATCTCGCTTTTGCGTCCGGTAATAATCGCTACATCAAGACCATTACGCAAAGCACAGCTGATGCCCATGCCATCCTTTGCGTTAAAGCCCTTAAAGCATTCTCCGTCTGCCGCAATATAGATAGTTCCGTCAGTCAGTACACCGTCAACATCTAATGCTAGCAATTTAATTGCTTTAGCTGCTTCTATAAATTCGTCATCTTCATCCTGCGCATCGTCGAACCAGTTTACCATTATACCACTCCTTGTCTTACAAGGTCGGTCATATGCAGCAGGCCGATAACCTTATTGTCTTTGTCAATAACAGGCAACACGGTAATCGGTTTCGGCTTGTTGCTTTCCATAAGATGCAGAGCCTGTGCTGCCAGCTTGTCTTCGGTAATAGTTTTCGGAGACTTCGTCATCAGCTCGCAAACTGGACGCTGCAGAAAATCAACACCCTTGCTCAGACCGCGGCGGATATCACCATCGGTAAGTACACCCTGCATAACGCCGTCCGCATCAACAACGGATACAGCACCCAGACCTTTATCGGTAATAACAAACAAAGCGTCCTGTACCTTAGTATCTGCCAGTACAGTCGGGTTCTCCTCGCCTTTATGCATAATGCTGCCTACGGTCAAAAGCAGTTTGCGGCCCAGGCTGCCGCCCGGATGGAAGATAGCAAACTGGCTTGCGGTAAAGTTATGCTTTTTGAGCAGCGCCAAAGCCAGCGCATCACCATAGGCCAGCGCTGCAGTCGTGCTGCTTGTCGGAGCTAGGCCAAGCGGGCAGGCCTCCTTGCTGACACCTACATTAAGTACCACATCGGCATTCTTGCCAAGTGTTGAATCAGGCTTGCCGACCATAGCAATAATCTTTGCCCCGATGCGGCGCAAAGACGGCAGTATATTCAAAACCTCACCAGTTTCACCGCTGTTGGAGAGAGCAATAACAACATCGCTTTCCGTAACCATGCCCAGGTCACCGTGAATGCCCTCTGCAGGATGCAGATAAAAGGACGGTGTACCGGTGCTGGCTAAGGTTGCAGCCATTTTGCGGCCAATCAGGCCGGATTTGCCCATACCGGTAATAACGGTACGGCCCTGACAATCTAAAATCAATTTTACTGCTGCAGCGAAATTTTCATCTACACGTGGCACCAGCTCTAAAATCGCTTCTGCCTCCATGCGCAGAACATCCTGTGCATGCTTTAGCATTGCTTCCATATTCTCACCCTACCTTTAGCCACGTACAATCTTGTCGATTGCCAGCACGTCGGTCAATAATTTTTCCAGATTATCCAGCTTAACCATATTTGGGCCGTCGCTCAGTGCTTCTGCCGGATTATCATGCACCTCTAAGAACAGTGCATCAATGCCGACAGCCGCAGCAGCACGTGCCATATGCGGAACATATTGGCTCTGGCCGCCGCTGGAGGTGCCTTGGCCGCCGGGAATCTGTACGCTGTGAGTAGCATCCATAACTACGGGATAACCAAGCTCACGCATAATAGCCAGACCGCGCATATCGGTTACCAGTGTGTTGTAGCCGAAGCTTGCACCACGCTCGGTCAGCATAATGTTATGATTGCCTGCTTCCTCAACCTTTTTGATAACATTTTTCATGTCCCAAGGTGCCAGGAACTGACCTTTTTTTACATTAACAGTCTTGCCGGTTTTAGCAGCTGCATAAACCAAATCGGTCTGACGGCACAGGAAAGCCGGGATTTGCAGAATATCTACAACCTCGGCAGCCTTTTCAGCCTGCCAGGGCTCGTGGATATCGGTTACTACAGGAACGCCCAGATCCTTTTTAATCTGAGCCAAAAGCTTTAAGCCCTCTTCAATGCCGGGTCCGCGGAAAGAAGCATAAGAGGAACGGTTAGCCTTATCAAAGGAAGCCTTAAATACATAGGGAATGCCTAGCTTGTCGCAGATTGCTTTTGTACGCTGACCAATCATCAGGCTGCGCTCATAGCCTTCGAGCACGCAGGGACCTGCCATCAGCATCAGGGGATGGCCCTGACCTACTTCATAATTACCAACTTTAACGATTTGCATAAGTATCCTCCAGCTTATTTATTCATTTTAGCAAACAACTCATTGACTGCTGCCAAATCCTCGGGGGTATCAACACCGATGCCCTGGAAATCGCTTTCCAGAACTTTAATCTTATAACCATTTTCCAGTGCACGCAGCTGCTCCAGGCTTTCCGCTCTTTCCAGCGGTGTCGGCTGCAGTGCTGCATATTTCAGCAGGAAGCTGCGGCGGTAAGCATAAATGCCTACATGCTTGTAAACCTTGTAGCCCTCCGGCTTATTGCGCGGATACGGCATCAGGCTGCGGGAGAAGTACAGTGCATAGCCGTTAAGGTCGGTTACAACCTTTACGGCAGCAGGATTGTTGTAATCCTCCTCGTTCATAGCAACCTTCAATGTTGCCATCTGCAGCTCGCTGTCACCGGTGAAGCATTCAGCCAGACGGTCAATAACCTCAGGCGGAATCATCGGCTCATCACCCTGTACGTTAACGATAACGTCAACATCAGGATAGTTCAGCGCTACCTCAGCCAGACGGTCGGTGCCGCTCGGATGGTCGGGAGAAGTCATCATTGCTTTGCCGCCAAAGCCGTCTACAGCCTTTTTGACAAGCTCATTATCGGTAGCTACAACTACCTCGTCCGGCAGCTTAGCCTGGCAGGCACGCTCATAAACGTGCTGAATCATCGGCTTGCCGGCAATCAGGGAAAGCGGTTTGCCCGGAAGACGGGTAGAAGCATAACGTGCGGGAATTACGCATAAAACTTTCATTTTTTATCAAGCTCCTTTTTAATGGCATGATCAATATATTCTTTGAACTTATCCATACCCTCGGTAATACAGATATCCATGTTCAGGATATACAGAGGAATTTCGCGGGCAGAATAAATAAATTCAGTCGGTATCTTAACAGCATCCTTCGCTGTAGTAACCATTGCTACAGCCTTTAGGCTGCTGGCACGCTCGTTGATGTACTGCATTTCCAGCATACCGTAATCGTGATGGTCGGGATAGCGTACAGCCTCCATGATATTTAAACCGATACTGGAGAGAGTCTGTTCGAAGGATGACGGGTTGCCGATTGCGGAAAAAACCATAACATCCTTGCCGCGCAGCTCTTCCAAATCCTTGATATTTTCGGAAATACCCTTGTACCAGTCGGCAATTTCCACAAAGTTTTTCGGATGGTGAATACTTTCTACTACCGGTGCCTTGTCATTATATTTTGCAATAGTATGACGCAGCTGAATGCGGCTCAGCTTGCTGCTCTGGTCGGTTTTGGTCAGCAGGAACAAATCACCGCGGCTCAGGTTTTCGAGCGGCTCACGCAGAGTACCGCGCGGCAGCACGCAGCCGTTACCGAACATATTCAGTGTATCTACCAGGACAACATCCAGGTCGCGCTCCAGCTGCCAGTGCTGATAGCCATCGTCCATAATGATAACCTCGGCATTCAGCTTTTCAACGGCATAACGGCCGGTAACGGCACGGTTTTTGCCGATGATTACCGGAATACCCGGCAAAGTCTTGGCCATCAGGTAAGCTTCGTCACCTGCTTCATAGGCAGTCATGAAAATCTTATTGCCGTCGGAAACTACGCCCAGCTCCTTGCCCCAATGCGAACGGTAGCCGCGGTTCAGGATAACAACGCGATAGCCCATAGACTTGATAATTGCCGCCATCTTCTGGGCGGTAGGAGTTTTGCCGGTGCCGCCGACGGTAATATTACCGATAGAGATAACGCAGCAGTTCAGCTTTTCTCTGTGCAGCAGGCCGCAATTATACATAGACAGCTTGCAGCAAACGCCGAATTCGTATAAATAAGACATGCCACGCAGAACTGCCAGCAGCAGCCAGCCGAAGAACGGAGTTTCCGGTCCATAGGCAACCTGCATAACATATTGGATAATCGCATCACCGTGACGCAGGCGTCCGCCGCCTTCATCCGTCAGGTTACGCGTATTAATCGGATAGCTTTTGTATTCACGGGCAGGCACAGCAGTTAAATCAAGCAGCTCCTTGAGATAATGGATGCTGCGCACATCTGCGCCGCGGTTCTCTTTAATAACCTGCAGGGAAGCTGCACCCATCTGCGCACGACGCTCGTCATTGCCCAGAATATCCAGCATTTCCTTCGTCAGCTCATCATTATTGTTGACCATCTTGCAGGCCTTAACCTTGCTTAAAAGCGCATAGGAATCCTTAAAATTCTGCATGCTCGGGCCTACGAGAATCGGTTTGGCATGAGCAGCAGGCTCCAGTACGTTGTGACCGCCGGTATTACTGAAGGAACCGCCGACGAAAACAACATCGCCTACAGCATAAATACGTCCCAGCTCACCGATGGTATCAATAATCAGCAAAGGATATTCCTTGCGTTCACCGCTTTCCTCCAGCATCTTGGAACGGAAGCCTGTTTCATAGCCGTAATGGCTTCCCAGCTTGGCAATTTCCTCCGCTCTGGCAGTTTTACGCGGTGCGATAATCAGACGCGCATGCGGATATTTTTCACGGATGCACTTAAAGGATTCAAAGAGCACCTTTTCTTCGCCGGGATGCGTAGAGCCGGCAACGATAATAGGATAATCCTCTTTCAAGCCCAGCTCAAAACGGTATTTCGCCAAATCCTCCGGCGTAACCTCCGCATAGGTCTGGTCAAATTTGGTATTGCCGGTAACAAAGATTTTGCTGCGGTCGGCACCGAGATGCGCAATATAATCGGCATCAATGCTGGACTGCATACAAAAGCGGGTTACGGTATTGAGCATATCATCCCAGATACCATAAAGATATTTGTAATTTTTTACGGATTTTTCGGAGATACGGCCATTTACCATCATTACAGGTATATGGCGTTCACGGATAGCGCGCAGGAAATTAGGCCACAGCTCTGTTTCTACCGGCATAAAGACACCGGGATGAATACGCTTGACCAGAGATTCTGCGACAAACGGTAAATCCAGCGGGAAGTAGATAATAGCATCTGCTTCGGGAATAATCTGCTTGGCCATGTTATAACCGCCTACGGTAAAGGCAGATACCAATACCGGGCGCTCGGGCATTTCCTTGCGGATTTGTTTGACAAGAGGACTGGTGGCAACAATTTCGCCTACGGACGCACCATGAATCCATACGCAGTCCTTGCCGGCAACCTTGGCGATATCCTCTTCATCTACACAACCGAGGCTCTGCTTAAAGCGCAAGGCGAAGCCTTTTTCTGTAAACAGGCGGTAAGTGTAATAGGGGACAATAAAAATTACCAGCACTATTAAAATAAGAATATTGTAGAGTATATACATTTACTAACCTCTTTTCGCCTTACTTGGCTTCCTTGCTGCGATACTGAATCTTATACAGATGCGCGTACAGCCCATCCATAGCCATCAGCTCATCATGGTTACCCTGCTCGATAAGCTGGCCCTTTTCCAAAACCATAATCTTATCAGCATTTTTAATCGTCGAAAGACGATGCGCAATAACAAAGGACGTTCTGCCTACCATCAGGCGGTCCAGAGCCTCCTGTACCACGCGCTCGCTTTCCGTATCGAGTGCAGAGGTTGCCTCGTCGAGAATCAGAATCTGCGGGTTCTTCAATATTGCCCGGGCAATAGAAATGCGCTGACGCTGACCACCGGAAATATTCATACCGCGGTCACCCAGCATTGTTTCATAGCCGTTAGGCAATTGCATAATAAAGTCATGGGCATTCGCAGCCTTCGCTGCAGCCTCTACCTCTTCACGTGTCGCATCAAGACGTCCGTAAAGAATGTTATCATAAACAGAACCGTTGAACAGCACTGTTTCCTGCGGTACAATACCAACCTGCTCACGCAGGGAATCCAGCGTAACCTTGCGGATATCCTGCCCATCAATCGTAATACTGCCGTTAGTCGCATCGTAGAAACGCGGCAACAGGCTGGCTACGGTAGACTTACCAGCACCGGAAGGACCGACAAAGGCAATCATTTCGCCGGGCTTAACCTCGAAGGAAACATGGCTGAGCACTTCTTCGTTTTCGTTATAAGCAAAGCTTACATCATTGAACCGTACATCGCCTTTTACCTTCGGCAGTGCCTTGGCATCAGGCGCATTTTTAATAGCCTCCGGCAAATCCAATACGTCGAAAACACGCTGCGCTGCAGCCAATGCCTTCTGAATATTGCCGATAACACGGCTTAAACGTTTAATCGGGTTAGAAATATTAACAGCATAGGTCAGGAAGGCTACCAGAGAGCCTGCGGTAATGCTGCCATTGATAACGCTGTTGCCGCCGTACCAGAGAATAATGGAAACGCCGACAGCCGCAACAAATTCAATCGTCGGGGTGAGCGTTGAAGAAAGCTGCGCATACTTCATGTTGGCGCGGAAGTTGTTCATGTTTTCCTTGTCAAATCGCTCTACCTCATAGCCTTCGCGCACAAAGGATTTGATAACACGCGGAGAGGATGCAACCTCCTGCAGTACAGAAGTAATGTCAGCAGCAGCCTCCTGAATACGGCTGCCGGATTTACGGATGCGCTTACCGAAGCTGTCAATGAAGAACAGTACAACCGGGAAGGTTGCAAAGGTTACGAGGAACAGCTTCCAGTCCAGATACAGCATCATAGCGATAGATACGATAAGGATAACGCTCTCTGTAAACATTTCTACAACGTTTTCTACCATTGCGGACTGCAATGCATTAACGTCGTTGGTAACGTAGCTCATAATGGTACCGGTTTTATGCTTATCGTAAAAGCTCATGCTCAAGCGCTGCAGCTTTTCAAAAACATCCCTGCGGATGTCAATAATCACACGCTGACCGACATAGTTCATCAGGTAGCTTTGTCCGTAATAGGAAACACCGCGGATAATAAAAACAACCACAATGCTGATTACAATATAGTTCAGCATAGATGTATCCTTATCACGCAGAACCTGGTCTACCATGTCCTTGATAACCCAGGGCAGATAAGCAGTACAGCCGGAGGCAATGCCGGTGCAGATCAGTGCTGCCAGTGCACGCATCCAATAGGCTTTTACATATTTCAATGCTCGAAGGTATAAATTCATTTTCTCTCCTCAGTTATTTTTAAGATTAATTGAGCAACACGGTTTACCGCACCGGGTTTACCCAGTCTGTGCTTCATATATGCCAAATCGCTTTGCAGCTGTGCCTGACGCTCAGGCTGCAAAAGCTCTACTGCAGTTTTCGCTAATTTTTCCGGGGTGAAGTCCTCCTGCAGCAGCTCCGGCATAATCGTTTTGCCCGCAACAATATTCGGCAGACCGATATTGGGGATGTTGATTACCAAACGCGCGATAAAAGCATTCAGTGCGGAAGTACGGTAAACAATAACGCTCGGCAAGCCGCACAAAGCAGCCTCCAGCGTTACCGTACCGCTGGTAGCCAGCGCCAAATCCGCTACACTGAACAAATCATAGTTATGGCCTTCGGTAATTTTTACCTCAATGCCATACGCCGCAATTTTTTCCTGCAGCATAGCAAGCGGAATTGTGTTAGCGCGCGGCATAACAAACTGCACATCAGGCAACTGCTGCTTTAAAAGCTTTGCACCTGCCAGCAGCGTCGGCAGCATTTTTTCAATTTCCATCAGACGGCTGCCGGGCATCAGCAATATCAGCTTTTTGCCGGGCTGCTTGCCGGCCCAGGCTTCAGCCTCGGCCTTTGTCATTGTAGGATGTACAATATCCAGCAGCGGATGACCTACAAACTCTACGGGAGCACCTGCTTCCTTATACACATCGTATTCAAAAGGAAAGATGCAGGCAACCTTATCCACTATTTTAGCAACCTTTTTGGCACGGCCCTTGTTCCAGGCCCATGCCGACGGAGCAATATACGATACAACGGGAATTCCTTTATCGTGAGCCAGCTTAGCCAGCTTCATATTAAAACCGGGATAATCGACAACCACCAGACAGTCCGGCTTGCGTTCGTCCATAATGCGCGCAAAATCACTGCGCAGACGGAATAAATCAGGCAGTTTGCGGATAACCTCCACAAAACCCATTACGCCATGATCCTTGATGTCCCACAGTACCTCGCCGCCGGCCTTGCGCAGAGCGTCGCCGCCCATACCAAAAACCTCGGCCTTGCTATCAAGTTTTTTTATAGCAGCAGTCACAGCAGCTGCATGGATATCGCCAGAGGCTTCTCCGGCAGATATTAATATTTTCGCCATGATGTCTCCTTGCATTTACCTATATATATTCAGTATATATTATAACACAAAAAGCGGCTGACATAAGCTATCAGCCGCTAAGAAATACGAAATTTTTCCGATATTTATTTTACAAGAATGGTAATATTATGCTCATCTGCCAGCGCAATCACATTTTCACGCTCCGGAATGATAGTATTACCTGCTTCAATAATCGCTCCGGTAGCACCGGCGTGAATCATTGATTCAATCGTCGTTGTACCAAAACCGGGAATATCAAAGCGTTGGTCCTGCTTCGGCTTGGCAGCCTTTGCTACGATAACGCCGCCCTTGCCTAAAAAACCGCCGCGCAGAATGCAGGCATCAGTGCCTTCAATCGCTTCTACCGCCATAACGGCACGATTTTTTACAACAACGGTCTGACCGATATCCAGTCCGCCGATGGCTTTGGCCATCTCAAAGCCGAATTCCATATCCGCAAGCTCTGCCTCCGTAGGCTTACGCTTGGTCAGAACACCGGGCGGCGGCAGCAACGGTTTAATCAGCAAGGTCTGATCCATAACCTCAATGCCTTCGTCTTCCAGCTCCTTGACAATCGCATTCATGATAGTATCATCCTTGCGGTCCGGAATGGTAGCCAAAATTTTTATCGCCCGCAGATCAGGAACAATCCTGCCTGCTTTGTACAAAACTTCCTTTGTTACCTTGCCGATCATGGTGACCTTGGTAACCTTATTTTTTTTCAGCGTAGAAATAATCTTGCCGATTTTGCCGATGTTGATATCGTAATAAACATCAACACTGCCGGGCAGCTCCTCGTCAATACCGGGAACAACACCTACAGCGACAACATGGTAACCCAGCTCTTTCGCTGAGCGTGCTACCTCTACCGGCAGATGTCCGACACCTGAAAGTACGCCCAGCACCTCCATAGCCTTAGCCTCTGCGTGTACGGATGATGCCGCGTTCTACATTACGCAGGAAACGCAGCAGATGTTCCATGGGCTCGGAGCTTGTCAGCTCCTGCTCCATAGTGCTGATTGCTTCCTGCAGCGGCAGACCGCTGCGATAAAGAATGCGGAAAGCCTTTTTCAGCTCGCTGCGTTCCTCTACCGGCATACCTGCGCGGGAAAGACCTACGCTGTTCAGACCGGAAACAAAAGCAGGATCACCGGCGCAGATCATGAACGGAGGAACATCCTGGGTTACACGTGCCATACCGCCGATCATTACGTTACGGCCAATCTTGCAGAACTGGTGTACCGCAGACAAACCGCCGATAACAGCACGGTCCTCAACGATAACGTGACCTGCAAGTGTTGCAACGTTAGACATAATAACATTATTGCCCACGATGCAGTTATGTGCAACGTGAGTATAGGCCATCATCAGGATGTTATTGCCGATACGGGTTTCGTTGCCTTCACCGCATGCACGATGAACAGTGCAGCATTCACGGAAGCTGCCGCCGTCACCGATAATAGTATAGCTTTTTTCACCTACAAATTTTAAATCCTGCGGTACCGCACCAATAGAGCAGCCTGGGAAAAAGTGGCAATTCTTGCCGATTTTAGTATATGGATGGATAGTCACATGCGCACCAATCACGCAGCCGTCGCCAATCTCCGTATCTTCGTCGATGACAGCATAAGGACCTACGCTTACGTCCTTGCCGATTTTAGCAGACGGATGAATGATTGCAGTTTCATGGATACCACTAGTTGGCATAATAACCGAACTCATTATTTTCACTCCCCAAATAAGATATTAATCAAGCAATTAAATATAAATATAATACTATAATCACAGGTATCCACGATTTTTAACACTACAAAAATCACAGTTAAATGAATTTAGCATTAATTTTAGCTGTATTACTCGCTTATTCTACCAATTACAGCTTTTTTGTATTTTGCTGATTAATTTTCTTTCGGGTCCATAATAGCAAAGGTACAGTCGCATTCGCAGGCAACCTTGCCGTCAACCTTACCCTCGCAATGAATGATACCCATGCTGCCGCGCATAATTTTAGTTACCTCAGCTGTGGTTACAACCTGATCACCGGGCACAACCTGCTTGCGGAAGCGTACATTGTCTATTTTAGCGAAAACAGCAATCTTACCGCGGTTTTCTTCCGGATACAGCATAGCAACGCCGCCAACCTGAGCCATAGCCTCAATCAGCAGAACGCCTGGCATAATCGGTTCATTAGGGAAATGACCTAAGAACTGCATTTCATTAGCGGTAATATTTTTAATACCTACTGCGCGCTTCATAGGCTCAACTTCCAGAATGCGGTCAACCAAAAGCATCGGATAACGATGCGGCAGAATCTTTTTAATTTCGTTAATATCTAATACTGTCATTTATTACTCCCCCTTTTTTCTGTAAGCCTGAATTTGCTTAGCGATTTGCGAGTTAAAGGCATGGCCGGTTTTTACGGCAATAACATGCGCTTTAATCGGTCCCAGCAGATACAAATCGCCAATGGCATCAAGAATCTTGTGTCTGATCAGTTCATCGTCAAAACGCGGCACAGAAAGAATTTTTTCATCATCAAAAACAACTACATTCTCTAACGAACCGCCAAGGCCCAGTCCCATCTTACGCAGCATTTCCAGCTCGGAAGTAAAAGCCACTGTTCTGGCAGCCATAATATCCTTTTTAAAGCTCTCCTTATCGAGCAGGATATCGAAATACTGGGTTCCCAGCATCGGATGACTGTTGATGGATGTAAAAGAAATTCTGTAGCCGTCATAAGGTAAAATAACGATATAACGGTCATTGTCATAAACGGAAAATGCTTTATCAACGGCATATATATGACGCTCTGCCTCCTGCTGCACCGGTTCTGCTTTTTCAATCAGCTCGCAGAAAACCTTAGCACTGCCGTCGGTTACCGGCGGTTCCGGGGAAGACATTTCAATACGGATATTGTCAATCGCCATCATAGACAGCGCACCCATAAGATGCTCAACTGTAAAAACCTCAGCACCGTTTGCACTAAGTGTTGTTGCCTTTACCGTGGAGCTTACATTTTCCGGCAAAGCCTTTATTTCCGGTCTGCCCGGTAAATCGGTACGGACGAAGACAATACCTGTGTCAGCCTCAGCCGGCTTCAGTGTCATCAGTACATCCTTGCCGGAATGCAGACCAATGCCGGAATAGGATACCTCTTTAGCAATTGTATGCTGGTATTCCTTTTTTTGCTCGGTCATTTTACTCCTCCTTGATCGAATTTATTTTTTTCTGCCAAAACGCTGGCGTCCGTCTTTCCAACGGTCATGTACCCAGAACCACATTTCCGGATGCGCAATAATCTCATGCTCCAGTATTGTCACCAGCTCACGGGTTACCGCATAAAAATCCTGCTCCTTGTTTTTTGTTTTCGGGGTGTACAGGGGAGGATAAATTTTAGCCGTACAAGTGCCATCTGTATTGTTGTGCAGAAATATCGGTAAAATCGGTGAACCGTAGATACGCGAAAGTGCCGCCGGTCCCATCGGGATAACAGAATCCTTGCCGAACAAATCAATGCGCACGCCATCGTCATTCGTATCCTGATCATAAAGGATACCCAGAAGATTTTTTTCGCGCAGCATACGGCTGATAGCCAGCAGGCCATGCTCGCCACGGTTATAGGTAACCTTCTGTCCCACCATCTGGCGGAATTCATTGATAAGCTTATCCATATGACCGTTGTTCTGCTTACGGGTAATAGAAAGCATCGGGTAACCGTGCAGCGCTACGGTAGCGCCCAAAAGCTCCCAGTTGCCGTAGTGACCTGTAGCCATGATGACGCCCTTGCCCTGAGCATAAGCAGCCTCCAGATATTCCAGGCCCTCTACCCTTACCTTCTTGTCAATATTATCCTTATTCAGCAGCGGGAAGCGCATAACCTCAACGACCATGCGGCCGAAACGGTGCAAACTGTCTGCAGCGATTTCCGCAGCTCTTGCTTCGTCAACCCCTAGGCATTCGCGGATATTGGCCTCTGCCATCTGCATACGCCAGCGCGGTACAACAGCCACTGCTACACTGCCCAGGAATGTTGCCACCAGCTTGCGCAGCCACATGGGGGAAATGCACATAAATTTACTAAAAAGCTTGACTATATAATAACCTAACAAGCTTTCACCACCCTATTATTTTTTCAGCTCTGCCAATTCCTTTTCCAGAGCTTTGACGCGCTTGAGCATATCGCCCACCTTGCGCAGATTTGCTTCCTGACGCAGCCATTCTTTCATAGGCATAGCAGGGAAGCCGCCCATAACGGAATTGTCGGGAACATTATTGGTAATTCCAGTTTTGCCGCCAAAGACGCAGTTGCTGCCGATGGTAATATGACCGACAGTACCAACCTGACCGGCAAAGGTAACATTGTTGCCTACGGTTACGCTGCCGGAAATACCTACATGAGCAACAACCAGGCAGTTTTCACCTAAGATATCGTTGTGGCCGAGATGTACCAGGTTATCAATCTTGGTGCCCTTACCAACAATAGTGCTGTCAACGGTAGCACGGTCGATACAGGTATTGTTGCCAATCTCCACATCATCCTGCAGCACTACATTACCGGTCTGCAGCACCTTGCTGTGCTTGCCGTTTTGGGTAATATAGCCAAAGCCGTCGCCGCCGATTACGGAACCGGACTGCAGAATAACTCTGTCGCCCAGTACACAGTCCTCACGGATAGTGGTATTAGGATAAATAGTACAATCCTTGCCCATTTTTACGCGCTTGCCGACATAAGCATGCGGATAGATTACGCAGCCGTCGCCGATTTCGGCATCATCCTCAACAACAGCAAAGGGCTGAATAGCAACATTGCTGCCGATTTTTGCCTTCTTGGATACATAAGCATAAGGACTGATAACACGCTCAACCTCTTCCTGCGGGCGGAACAGCTCCAACAGTGCAGCAAAAGCCGCACGCGGGTTAGCAACTCTGATAACCGGACGGCCGTCCAGCTCCGGGTCTTCGGTACTGAGAACCATTACACCTGCCTTGCTGAGATGGCAGTGCTCTACATGAGGCGGCACTGCAAAGGAAATATCCTTCGGTCCTGCCTCAACCAGTCCGTTAACGCCGGTAATGCGCAATTCGGGGTTATCATGCTCTACCGTGCCTTTTAAAAATTCAGCTAATTCTTGTACACTCTTCTCCATTTCATACCTCCACCATAAAGCCGCTTACGCAAAAAGCGGACGGACTATCCGCCCGCTTCAGGGTGCTGCTTATTTCATTTTTGCAATTACGTCACCGGTAACATCGGTACCGCCCTGAGGAACGGCACGCTTGTCTAAAATAGCGCCCAGCTTTTTCTCGTCGGCAACTTGCTTCAGAGCAGTATCCAGACTGGCCTTCAGCTTATTTTGAGCCTCGCTTTGAATCAGCTTGGCTTTAGCGCCGTAATCTTCGGCAACCTTTTTGGCATCATCGCCGGTTTTACCTGCCATATCCTTATCCATCTGGGTTTTCAGATCGGTCATTTTTTTAGTTACATCTTCCTGAGTGGTTTTTACGATAGGAGCTTCAGCTTCAATCTTGCTCATATCAACAGTACCAAAATCGGAATTACGTCCGCTGCAGCCGAAAGTAAACATAGCTGCTGCAATCATCAGACCGGCAATAATTTTTTTCATAATTTTTAACCTCACTTAATTATAGCTTATATCAGGCCCGGGCACTTAACAACATCATGCCTTTTTCAGGGCCTTTATTATAGCAGCGGTAATATCCTCTGCCTTCAAATTAACTCTAAACTTATTGAAAACAATAGTATAGCCGCGCTCATGCGCCAGCTTCACAGCCTGGCTTTCGATATCCTGATTGATTTGCTTCTTCAGGCTATCGTTCTTTTCCTGCTGCTTATCAATTTCTCTGTCTATAATACTCAATGCATTATTTAAGGCCTTCGGTGCCGCGTCAAGCATTTCCTTGTCGCGTTCCTCCGGTGATTTAAGCTGCTGCATAGCCTGAGCATGCTGCTGATGCGCCATATCGCGCATCCGCTGCTCGGTCTCTGCCTTGTACGGCAGTACCTTGGCATCAACCAGACGGTGTTTTTCCGCCTGCAGCTCGGCAATCTGCGCACCGCGCTCCTTCTGCAGCTCCTGCAGCTGTTTTTCAACGGCCTGACGTTCATCAGGCTTCATTTTAACAGCCTCCAGGATAGCCCGCAGATTAAATATTTTCAGCTTATAGGCTTCTTCGATATTCTTTTTGCGTTCGGCCAGCTGAGCATCTGCTTCTGCCTCAGCCTGTGCCACAAACTTCTGCAGCTTGGCATTTTCAATCTCCCTCTGTTCTACCATACGGGTATTGAAATCTGCCTCCATAAAGCTTTGCTGGCTGAGCTGCCGCAGACTGCGCAGCTTATTCAGGCTGCTTAGCTGCGCCTTGGCCAGCTCTTCCTGACCTTTACGCTTATTAAGCAGATCCTGCAAAATTTTTTCGCCCTGCTCCAGCTTCGCATACTGAGGATGAGCACTTACAGCCTGCTCCCAGTTGATAACAGCAATTTTTTCCTGCGGTCCCCGGACATTGGTACTGCATGCCGAAATCAGCAGAGCAGCTGCAATAATAGCACTTATTTTTACCAGCTTGTTCTTCTTCATGCCTGCCTCCAATAACATTGCTGTACATCCGTAAATACCGCGATTAAATTGACATTACACAAGGCAATCTGCCAACTTCAGAGCAGCAACGCTGCAGAAGCTGTTATTTGCCTGCCTGCATAGACTTGGCAACCTCGTCGGTAATATCTACACCGCCGAAAACAACAGTGTTCTTATCTACTACAACTGCCAAACCTTTTTTGTCAGCAATCTTTTTGATGCTGGCTTCAATTTTCTTCAGTACAGGGTCCATCAGCTCTTTTTGTTTGTTGGCCAGACGTTCCTGAGTCTGAGTATAATACTTTCTCTTTTCTGCCTCATTCATGGACTTGCTTTTTTCATTGAAGTCCTTTTGGGCAGATTCGATTTCTTTGTTCATAGCTTCGTTAACTTTGCTCAGATCCGGGCTTTGTGCTACCAGCATCTGATAGTTGACTACACCGATAGCGGATTCGCTGGAAGCGGCAAAAGCACTCTTGCCTACACCGCTCTGCGTTACGGAAAGCGCAAAGCAGCCCAGTACGAAAATCGCTGCAATAAACAAGGAGATCAGCTTTACATTTTTAGGGTTACGCAATTTCTGCATCATAATCTAAATCCCTACCTTCTTTTCCTCATACAAAAATTCAGAAGCTACAACAGCAGAAAACAGCAGCAAGCTACTGTCATCCGTTTTTGTACTGTCTGTTGCAATAATATATCTTATTATATCAGCCTGCGCTAATTCTTTCAAGAATTGCTAGAGATTTCCTATAAGACGCAGGTAAAATTCACTGCCGCCGTAAACATATTCCGCGCTGAGGAACTCATGAATGCGGTAGCGCACCGCAAACTCATTACGGTTATCACCAGAAAAATGCTCGGCCCGCAAACGCCATTTAGGACTCAGGCTGTATTCCAGACGATAATTATTGTCGCCTATCGGTATCCGCCTTACGTAGCTCCAGCCGCTCTTGCCCCAATAATGCGTATAACCTGTGCCAAAACGCCATTGTACGTCATCCAGGACAACCTCCGCCTCGCCGAAAATCTCATCGCGCGGCGAAATCATTTTACCAAGATGGCCCTTGCCGGAAAGGTTTTCCTTATTGCGGCCGATGTCGCCATAGCCCTCAAACCAGATTTTATAATCAGCCGATTCAATCATAATATTTACGCCCAAATCAGCACCGGGCGTAATTTTAACCTCCGGGAGCAGCTGATAATTTTTTACCTCCGGCTCAGTCATGAGCTTCTCTAAAAGCTGCTGCTCCAGCTCCTGGCGATGCCTTTGCACATAAGCAACAGGCAAACCGCGCAGCTTATCGCATTCGCCGGCATATTTGTACTTCAGCTTCATCAAAAGCACATTGGGAATAGCCTCGCTGCGCAATTCATAGCTGATATTACGCACCAGCTGGCCTACGGGATAGATAACAACCTGCACTACCGTGCGTCCGTTTTCCTGCAGCACATCCACCGCCGGCTTAAATTCCGGCAGCTGTGCCTGCACCTCGTTGCGTACCAGCTTGCGCAGTACGCCGCCGGCCCAATCACCGGCATCCACCGATGCACCGCTGATGGCCTGCTCCAGCTGAGCATGCAGCGCAGGAATACGCTGCTCGAGCAGCGCCGCCGTCTGTGGCTCTACTCCTGAAAACTGCAAATCGATAAGCGGCTTTTCGATAACCTTATTCCAAGGACGTGCGTACAGCTTCACCTGTGTAGTTTCGCCTACATCCAGCTTAACATCGGTAAGCTCGTAGCCGGTGAATACCCTGTCGCCGATTTCCGTCAGCAGGCGGGCATAGTCCTCCCCGGCCGCGTCAATCATTGCCGTATCCTTATCAATAAACAGCTGGTCCGCCACCACCTGCATGCTGCTGCTCATCTTCTGCAGCAGCAATTGGCTGGTGCCGCCGTTAGTATCTATAACTTGTACTTCTACACTGTTAACCGGTGCAGAAAAAGCATGCTGCAATGGCAAGATGCTTGTCATTGCAGCACAGAACAGAATCTTATTCAGCTTCATAGCCTAAATATTCTCCGCAAAATCAGAACTGTCCACCAAAGCTGAAGTGGAACTTGCCACCATCCTCGCCGTAGCCATAGTCCAACTTAACCGGTCCCAGCGGAGAGTTGATACGCAGACCTACGCCGTAGCTGTTCTTGAGCAGTCCCATATCAAATTCATCCTCATGGCGTTTATCCCATGCATAACCGTTATCGGTAAAGAGTACGCCTTGAACTTTCTTGACAATCGGGAAGCGGTATTCCAGAGTTGCCTTCAGCATGCTGTTGCCGCGGAACTGGTCATCCTCATAGCCACGCAGGGTGTCGCTGCCGCCCATGGTGAAGCGTTGAGACAACGGCATATCGCCGCTGGCATAGCCTGCGCCCAGGTTCAGTGCCCAAACGCTTTCGCCGCCTGCACGGAAGTAGTAGCGCCAGTCAGCGGTCCATTTGGTGAAGTCAAAGTCACCGCCCATGCCGCCGGCCCATTCTACGCTGTAGCCGATACGCTTGCCTTCATGCGGATCATAGATGTTATCGCGGGAATCATATACGCGGCCGAAGGTAATACTGCGGGTAACACCAAAGTTTTCCTTACGGCGCTCTGCAGCAGTCTTAGGCATCCAGGATTCATATTTACTACTTTGATTGAATTTATCCTCGTAGTATTGATTCTCATCGCCTTCGTAGCCGTCAGCTTCACCCTTATAAATATCATCACGGTTTTTAATCGTAATGTAGTTGCTGATAAATTCATTATGGGTTCTGCGGCTGAAGGTAATTTCCTGACCGCGACGTTTTTTGTCGTAGCGGGCAATTTCGTCACCGTCGATATTGTAATCGGCATATTCGTTGGTGATATCGTAAAGGTTAATGGTAGCACTGGTTTCTTTATCATCCAGCCAGGGGCGGGTATAGCTGAAGTCATAGTTCTTGTTATCCTCGCCGCCGAACTCCCAGCGCAGGTTAATCTTGTCACCAATACCACGGAAGTTCTTATCGCCGATGGAAACCATGCCTACAAAGCCGTCGGCATTGCTGTAGCCTGCGCCGATACCGAAGGTACCGGTGTTCATTTCAACTACGGAAATTTCTACTTCAACACCGTTAGGCTCACGGCCCGGGTTCAGCTTAATATTAACGTCTTCAAAATAGCCCAGGTTATATACGCGCTGCATGCTGCGGCGGGCAGCCTTGGCATTGAAGGGCTCGCCTTTTTTCAGCTTCATTTCACGGGTAACAACATAATCCTTGGTTTTTACGTTGCCCTTAACCTTGAAGCCTTCAACAATACCTTCGTTGACAGCAACCTTCAGAGTACCATCCTTTTCCATATGCACGTCGGTAACACGCGCCAGGATGTAGCCGTTGGAACGGTATTCCTCTTCCAGCTTCTGTACGCATTTATTAATATCCTTCAGGTTGGCAATTTTGCCCTGCTCCAGGTCAAAAAAGCTTGCAACTCTTTGCTTGTTCAATACAGTGTTGCCCTCAACATCTGTTTTTTGGTATACAGGGTTTTCCATAACATGGTAAATTACCTGTACGCCTTCAGGTACCGTCTTGAATTCCGGACGCAGGTCATAGAACCAGCCCAAATCATAAATAGCGCTCAAATCCTCGCTCAGGCCTGCTTCGGTAAACTGCATGCCGGGTTTAGTTTTCAAAGCAGCGGCAATTTCAGCCTCAGGCACAGTAACATTACCCTCAATAATCTGCTTGGTAATGGTCTTGCCAATGTAAGGAGCCAGCTTGTTTTCCTCCTGATGGGATGACGGTGCAGTCTGCGTTACAGAGGTATCAGCACCCATAGCAGGTGTCTGAATTTCTTGGGCATAGACAGGTGCGGCCAGCATCATTGCTGTCAGGCCTACTGTCAGAGGCCGCCATAATTTTTGTTTCTTCAATTGATATTCCTCCTCATATTTCATTTAGAGTTACTCAACTCAACTCGCGCTGACTGCACTAATTTGTGCATATCGGCTTTAGATATAGTAACACGGTCGGGAGCGCCTTGTTTCTCCTGTACCGGTGTATCCTTAGCTTGCTGCTTCTGTATAGCTGCAGTCTTAGGCACCGCAGCCCGCACCGGCATTCTTTGCTCCGGCTTGACCACAGGTGCTGCCACAGGCGGCGGCAACGCGGCCTGCGCCTTCGCACGGTAATGGTTTCTGGCAAAGCACCAGCCGCCGAAACCGGCAACTACCAGCAAAACAGCTGCACAGCCTGCCAGAACCTGCCGGTTCCAGCTCCAGGGACGGTCCTTCTTCCGACGCAGATTTTTCAGCTCAGCCTCCGCCAGCATCAAATCAAGCTCGCCCCGTATATCCTTATTATCCATAAAGCTTTGCTCCGCCTTATCCAGACTGCTCTTTATGCAGCGGATGCGTTGAAACAATGTACGGCTTGACTGCGTCATGCTTTTACCCCTTTCTTTGCATAATTGTTTTTAATAACTATGTCTTATATAATAGTCTGCTGCCTTGAGTTTTCACAAGTCATTTCAGATGATTACAACAGATTTAGTAAAGCTAACTTGCGTTTTCGCTTTTTTTCGTTATTTATCAGCCTAAATACTATTCCTTATTAAATTCATGTATAAAGCGGGAAAGCATGCCGCGGATACGGCGCACACCCTGCTTCTGCAGGCGGTAAACATGGCCCAGGCTTACATCAATAGCATCGGCAACTGCCTGCGCCGGCCTGTCCTCCAGATACATTCCCTGCAGCACCTGCTGCTCCTTCAGCGGCAGACGATCCATCGCCTGCGCCACCTTTTCGCAGAGCAGATGCTGTTCCGTCACCTCGCTGGGAGATGCCAGCTCCGACGGCAGAGCATCACTTAAGGTAAAGCCCTTAGACAGTTCACTGTCCAGATACAGCATGCCCTTATCCGTGCTGTGCCGCAGATAATCTACCATGCTTCCTCTGATACGGTATGAGGCAAACAGGCTGAAGGCTACCTGACGCTTATAATCATAACTTTCCGCCGCTTCCAGCAGTCCCACCATGCCTTCCTGAATCAGCTCCATTGTATCGGCCTCAGGCAGCCTGAAGCTCGACGCAATTTTGAAAACCAACGGCTGGTAAGCTGTCATCAGGCGCTGATGCGCTGCTTCGTCACCGGCAGCGTCACGCCGCCAAAGCTCCAGCTCTTCTTCCGGCTCCAGCAGCGAAGTCTTGCGCAGCTCTTCCAGATATCCTTGCAGCATCTGTTCACCTCCTCTCGTAAATTATTCTTTGCTTAGAACGAAATCTTATATTCCAAGCCATACCAGTCCTTCGGATCCTTCGACATATCGTAGCTGCGTGAATAAGTGATATTCATGTGCTTACTGATATCGTACTGTCCGAAAATGCTTCTGTCAACAGCATCAAAGCTTGTTGTATAACCAAGCATAAAATTATCATTAAGATATTTGCTTACTAAAACATTATACTGGTTTTTCTCATCTGCCGTCAACTCTTTATTCCGGTCGTAAGCGCTTTCAAAGCCGATACCGGAGCGTGTTTTGCCGGTATAGATACGGAACTGGTCAAGTCCCAATGTCTGTTTGACAAACATCTCCACGTCACCCAGCACTGTCATCTGCAGGCCGACAGTCATCAGATTTGCCATATCATCACCGGTAACCTCGTTACTGCCTGCACTTTCACGCTGCAGCGTCAGCATACGCACAATCGTATTTTGTGTCAGCGGCGGATCACTTGTCAGCTGCAAATCCATTTCGCTTACGGGGCCGTTAATCTTCATAAAGATATTATAACGGCTGAAGCGCGCTGTGCTGTCCAGATTTACGTTCGGCAGGAAGCTTCCAGGGTCAACCCATACCAGGCCTGCCTGATTCAGCTTAAAGTCTGTCCTCAGATATTTTACAGTTCCCTTATCGGCCTTAATCGTGCCGTCAATCATCGGGAATACTGTGCTTCCCTTGATATCGATGCCGCCCTTAAGCCAGATATCATAAAGATAACTGTTGTACAGATGTACCTTCGGTCCCAGTACCAGCTTCATATCGAGGCCTATATTGCTGTCGCCCTCACCCAGCTCGGGCACTGTCGGCATATTAATAAGAACATCATCCAGACGCAAACTGCCGGCAAGACGCGGGCGGAAGGCCATCGGCGGCTCACCATTGCCCTTACGGTTTTTCATATCGGGATATTGCTCCGGCTGCAGAGTTACGTCACTAGTAATCGTACCGGTGAAAATCTTAGATGCCAGCTGGGCCTTGTCTGCCTTGATATGCAGACTGTAGGCTGTATCAGCATCGGTGTGCAGTGCATAGCTGCCTTCGGCCCTGAGTGTGCCCTTGCCTAACTTAGTAGAAAGATTCTTCAGCTGTACGGTATTGCCGTTAAACAGCACGTCCAGATTAATATCATCAAAGACAGTGTTGATATACTTAGCCTTGACACTGCCGCCGGCTATTTTAACAGAACCGAAAAGCAGCGGTTCCTCCAGCGTACCGGCCAGACGGATTTTGCCCTGTGTATCGCCTACGCCCCATTCAACCATTTTGGTGAGCGCCGGCAAAATTCCCAGGCGTGCCTTATCCAGGTCCATCACGATATTCATCTGTGCATCAGGATTACGGCGCTGCTTTTTATCGCGGAACAAATCAAGCGGAATATCGCCCGCTGCACTGACGCCGTAAGCATCTTTTGTAGCAATCAGCTGCTGCAGCTTAATATTATCATCAGCCAGCGCCAGCATTGCGGTAAGCTCGTCCACACTTACGCCGGCAACAGAGCCGTTGGCAATTTCCAGCGAAGCTGTGCCCTGAGGATTATCAAAGCTGCCATGCACCTGTACCAGCATATCCGTTTCGCCTTTAATTTCCGGCGGGTCCTTCATGACTGCGGTAACGATTGCCGGATTAGCCTTAACTGCGGCCACCTCTACATCCAGCAGCTTTTTCTTAAAGTCAACAGAACCGCCGACGGCAATAATTCCCTTATCACTTACGCCGTCCTGCTCCTGCAGTCTGACATTGTCAAAATGCAGTACGCCGCCCTTATCCACGCGTCCGTCAAAACGCATGTGGGCATAATTAAGATCATGAATTTTTACATTATCGGCCGCAGCTGTAATCTTGACGCCTTCACCGTGGCCTTTGTAGCTGAACAGCAGCTGTCCCTGCATCAGGCCGTTGATATCATAATCCAGACGCGCCATGCGCAGCAGGCCGCCGATATCACCCCAAATATTTTCCACCTTGCCCTCAATATAATGCTGTACAAGGTTAAGATTAAGATCTGCACTGTATAAGCCGTAATTGACAGGGTCGTCGCGATAAGGCTGCTTAAAGGAAGCATTCAGCTTATTCTTATCACGTCCGTTGCTGGCAAGCGTTCCTTCCAGCTCCGTCAAAGCTTCACCATTTACAGTTATTCTGTCACTGCTGACCTCGCCGTCAAAGAAGGGGGCTGTGAGCGTACCGCTCAGATGTCCCTTGGCATTAAGCTTACCGCCCAAATCGACTGTATCATCACTTATCGGCAAATGCTCCAAATCAACATTCTTGGCATCCATAACAAAGTTCAGTCTGCGGTCGGCTGTCATGGTGCCATCCAAGGTGAGACGTCCATAGAAGGCATCTACTACAAAATCCTGCAAGCGCAGCAGGCCGTCCTCATAAGCATAATGACCGCTGATATTATTAAACAGCTGCTTGGCGGCACTGCCATCTGCAGCATGCACCTCGCCATGAATATAAGGATGGCTGAGGCTGCCTTTTATCTGCATAGTATTATCAAGATTACCGGTAACTATATCAGGCTTGCCCACAAGCACCATCAGCGGCTCAATGCGCACATTCTTCGTTGTCAGCGTAAGGTCCGCCACAGGCTCTGCACCCTGCATGTTAATCGTACCGTTAACTATATGCTGTCCCTGATCCATATGTGCGGTAAAATCCTTAAAGCCCAGGATATTATCCTTCATGCTGATAATGCCATGCGCTTCATTAAGCTTCTGCGACATAAATTCAGCCTGCGCCAGCTGTACCATACCGGAAAACTCGGGAGCGTCCAGTGTACCGCCTACATCAAAGCCGGTAGAGCACAGTCCGCGTCCATCCTGACCGGCCGCAGCCAGTACGGAATCAATCGGGAAATCTGCCATACGTCCGTGAACAGCCAAAGCGCCATCCTTGGCAACATGGCCCTTGGCAGCCAAGGTACCGCCGCCGTCGGCAAAAAAGCTAAGGTCGTCAATATTAAGGCCCTTGCTGTCATAGCTTCCGTCAAAGGCCAAGCGGTTAAGCTTCAGGCTGCGCCAGCTGATATCCATTGTATCGGCAGCGGCATGCAGCGTAAGCTTGTCCTGCACCAGCTTTGCCAGAACAGCCAGCTTGCCGTTAATATGCACCTGCTCCTGCTGTTTGCCGGGTAAATTCTGCGTAACCTGCTGCAGCTGTGCGTCTGCCGTCAGCACCTGCTCCTTAAGGTCATACGTACCGTTAGCGGTAATCGTACCGCCGCCGTATTGCGCACTCACGTCATGGAGCTGCACCACGTCCTTAGATACATCAAACGGCACACGCAGCTTTTCCGCCTTATAGCCTTTATAGGCCAAGGCATCACTGCTCAGCACGCCAAAGCCTGAAGGAGAATCGGTGTTGCGCAAATCCGCTTCACCCTCCAGGTGCAGCTTCTGCCCGTCAACCAGAGCGTCAAGACTGCTGACGCTGACAAGGTTTTCATCCGCGCGTACCAGGCCGTCAAGCTGAAGACTGTGCTGCTCGCCTGCCAGACTCAGCTTACCGCTGAGTGCTGCCAGCTTCACTTCACCGCTAAAGCGCTGCTTGCCGTTCTTATTCACATAAATCAGAGCAAGCTTGCCTAAACCGCCTTGCAGCTCATCGACATTACCGTATTGCTTAGCCAAAGCAGCATAGGGTGCCAGCGCCAGCTTCTCGCCGGTCAGCTTCATGCGGCCCTCGCCCTTGGTAGTCATGGTGCCGGCCAGCTTCAGCTTATCGGCACCGCTTGTCACAGACAAATCCACGGCAAAATCAGGATTGGCACCGCCGTTGATATTGCCTTCCACACCAAACTGCCACTTGCCCTGCGGCATAGTTACCACCAGCTCGCCCTTGTCTACCGCCAGCGTACCGTAAAAAGGCGTTTCCTCAGAATCCGACGGCTTAAGCAGATTCTGCATATTCCATTTATTTTTGTCATTCATTGTGAGATATATTTTCGGGCGCATCACATCAATCCTGCTCAGCGCACGCTCGGCCTTCTGCATTGCCAGCCATGGCCGCATGGTAATAACAGTGCGCGGAAGCTCCGCTACCTTCTCGCCCTTGGCATCCTTTACGACAACGTCCGTCAGCTCGGCCGTCAGGCCGCCTTCCCATTTCAGGCCGCCGATAGAAACACTGCCGTTGATATATTCTGTTGCCAGCTGCTGCATTTGCGGTATCGCCTGCTTAATATACTTAGGCATTACCGTATGGACTAAAAAGATATAGCCTGCCGCAAGCAGTATGATTAACGCTCCAACAAATTGTAGATATTTTTTCATGACACTTCACCATTCAATAGTTTAACAAAATTCTATGACAAAAATATGACAAGACTGTTTTTTATATACTTCGACTTTTATTTATTCGACATCAGCAGAAAACATCCTCTTATTGAGAAGAAATTTCTTTTATCCGCTGAAATCTCGGCAAAAAATATATAAAAAAGCTGGTGAAGCTTATGCCTCACCAGCTTACTTGTATCATCAAATATTAAATTAAACCTTAATTATTTGGCAGCTTCTTCAGTTGTTTTTGCTGCTTCGGCAGTTTTGGCAGCCTGCACCTTTACGGCAGTCACAGGATTTTCCATCGGCACGCCGATAGAGGTTTCCAGTGCTGTCTTGGAAGTATTGTAATCATACAGAGCCTGCGTATAGTTGGTCTTGGCCTGAGTCAACGCAACCTGAGCATCGAGCACGTCAGTATTGGTGCCAACGCCGGACATATAACGCAGCTGAGCGATACGGTAATCCTCATCAGCCTGCTCTACAGCCAGCTTAGTGGTACTGATACGTTTTTCTGCTTCGCGCAGTCCCAGATAATTGCTGCGGACATCCAGATTTACAGAGTCCACGGCATTGCGGTAGGTTTCCTCAGCCTTTTTCAAATCAGCCTCGGCGCCGTGAATCTTGGACAGAGTTACGCCGGTATCGAAAACATTCATGCTGACATTTACGCCGACACCCCATTTGCCGTTGTCATCACCGGGCCAGCTGCTGTCACTCCATTGCTGAGTAGCGCTGGCAGCAACCTGCGGCATATGACCGCTGCGGGCAACCATCAAAGCACCCTTGGCAGCATCCACGCCATATTTAGCCTGCATCAGCTCAGGACGGTGCTCGGCAGCATAAGCCAGGCAGTCATCCATGTTTTTATCATAAGCATTATAAACAAGCAGATTATCGAGCTTCAGATTGGTATCCATCGGCAGGCCGACGATTTTGTTCATGTTTGCTTCAGCAACCTGATAGGAATTTTCAGCCTGAATCAGTGTCTGTTTAGCGTTTGCCAGCTCAACCTGAGAGCGCAGCACGTCAACCTTGGCTACAACGCCAACGTCATATTGTGCCTGAACATTTTTCAGATGGTCCTCCAGACGGGTAACGGATTCCGCACTGAGTTTCTGGATATTATCTGCCTGCAGCATATTAAAATAACCGTCGGTAACGGTAGAACGCATTTCGTTATAGGTACGCTGTACGCCTACCTCGTTATATTGATAGTTAGCCTTGGCCTGTTTAATGGTACCGCTTAATTTACCGCCGGTAAAAATAGGCAGAGAAGCAGTCAGGCTATTGGCATGATTGTTGCCGATACCCTTGGTCCAAATGCCGGGAGCAGCTTGCTGAGCATCATCATAACCGCCGCGTTGAGTAGTATGGTTAGCACTGATGCTGATGCCGCGGCTCTGGCGCGCAGCATTGTAGCTGGCACGGGCGCTGTCAAGCTCGTATTGGGCAATGCTTACGGTCGGGTTGGTCTGGAAAGCACGCAGCATAGCATCGTCCAGGTTTAAAGCAACGGTTTCGCCGGCAAAAGCACTTTGGCCCAGTGCCATGGTCAGCGCCGCAGATAAAAGCAAGAAACGTTTTGTTAATTTATTTCTATTCATCCGAAAACCTCCATTTTCTGAAACTGACTAACCAGTCAGTAGTAAAATTATATATTTATTTAGGGCTGTTTGTCAAATATTTTTTAGAAATAAGTACGCACACCCATATAAGTATTAGCTTTATTACCGCGCACATCCATGGTTTCGCCGTAAAGCGACAGGTTATCATGCAAACGGAATTCGCCGCCCAGACGCACCTTGAGATCATCAAAATCGTATAATTGGGAATACAATCTGAAATCCCTGCCTAAATCATAGCTGGCCCCGACACCGAAGTCACCCTGCATAGCACCCATACTGAAGGCAGCGTTGCCATACTGACGGCCTACGAGAAAATCGAATTTATTGGCATTGCCGATGTCATAACCGCCCATATAAAGGAAGGTATCATCCGCAGGATGCAGCGTTACGCCTAAGCTGCCGCGCCAGTCGCCGCCCTTGGCAGCAAAGCCGGCGTCAGTCGAAACCTTCGCCTCGGTGAGAGTTCCCAAAATCCTGTTGGCACGCTCGCTCGTTTCCTTGACGTTGACCAGCGTTTCCTTCAGCGATTTTTGTGTCACCGGGTCCTTCGCTACAGTTTCCAGCACCTCGACAATATTTTCCATACGCTGGCTGGTGTCTGCCATATTCTGGGCAATGGCAGCCACATTCTGGCCTGTCTTGCCGTTATTGTCCACACCGGCCATAATGCTTTCGATATGTGCCGCCGTGCCGTTCATGCGATGGCTCAGCTCATTAATCTGATGAATCATCGACGTAATATCCTGCTGGTTGGCTACTGCCACATCAGCCATTACCTTCGTGAAGATATTCATGTTCTCGGCGATATCATTCATATTCTTAAAACCGGATTTCATGGACTGCTGTACTTCCTTGTCGCCAAAAACATTTTCAAAGGCATTGGCGATATTTTCCATACGTTTTACCAAATCACCGGATGAAGCAAAGAATTCATCCATACCGCCGCCGGCAACACCGTTAATCGTGCTGCCTTCGGCTACATAACCCTGTCCCTGCTTGGCAGGAGGAATAACGCTGACAAATTTTTCGCCCATAATACCGTCGGAAGAAATCGTAAAGGTTGCTCCCTGCGGTATTTTGATATCATCGTTGATTTCTGTGATAACCTCTACCTTATCCGGTGCCACATTGATTTTTTTGACCGTGCCTACCTGCACGCCCGCATAGCGCACAACATGCCCAGGCATCAGTCCGCTTACCTGAGGATAGTTAATGCGCAGCTCATAGCCTTTTTTGCCAAAGCTGAAAGCACCCATAAAGGTAATAATGCCGGCCAGCACCACAGCGCCGCCTAATGCAAAGGCACCTACCTTAACCTCACTGCTGCTCATCCTTCTCCTCCTCTTTCAATTCCGTACCGTTAATAAATGCTTTAACGATAGGATTAGTGCTGTTTTTTATCTCCGCAACCGTGCCTATCTGCACAATGCGTCCATTATATAGCATAGCGATACGGTCTGCGGCGTAATAGGCCGATTCCATATCGTGTGTTACCAAAACCGATGTTACTCCCAGCGTCTGCTGAGTTTTGCGTATCAGCCTGCTGATGGTCATCGTCATCACCGGGTCCAGACCGGAGGTCGGCTCGTCATAAAAAACCATCTGCGGCTGCATGGCCAGCGCCCGCGCAAGGCCAACGCGCTTTTTCATACCGCCGGAAAGCTCTGCCGGCAACATGTGCTGCGTATTCGGCATGCCTACCATCTCCACCAGCTTGCCGACGCGCTCCTGTATTTCCTCCTCCGGCAGCTTAAAGTGCCGCCGCAGGCCAAAGGCTACATTCTCGCCTACGCTCAAAAAATCGAACAAAGCAGAATACTGAAAAACTACGCCCATATGCTGGCGCAGGCCATCCCATTCATCCTCGGAGAAGGCGCTTACCTCCTGACCGTCGATAACAATACTGCCGGAAGTAGGTGCCAGAAGTCCTGTCAGCAGCTTGATAATCGTGCTTTTGCCTGTACCGGACGGGCCGATAACCGCCAGCGTTTCACCCTGACGTACATCCAAATCAAGATTATCAAGAATTACCTTGCTGCCGAAGGCCATTTTAAGTTGTCGGAGCTGAATCATAGCTTCGTTTGACATTCTGCCGACTCCTTACACATACAAAACGATAGAAAGAAAATAGTTGGTGATAAACACCAGAATAATCGAAAGCACTACCGAGGCCGTGGTCGCCAGACCAACGCCCTCAGCGCCGTTCGGAGCGTTCAGGCCCTTATAGCAGCCCACGATAGCAATTATCGCACCAAAGACACAGCTTTTGACCATGCCGCCAAATACGTCATAGAACTCTGCCAGTGTCCTGATAGAATTTTCATAAGTAAAGCTGCCGATGCCGGCGTAATAATGCGCCACAAGCCAGCCGCCGATATTACCGATAAAGTTGGCAAAAACAACCAGCACTGGCATCATCAGCACCAGCGCGATAAAGCGCGGCACCACCAGATAGCTCACCGGATTGGCAGCCATAACACGCAGCGCGTCAATCTGCTCGGTAACCTTCATCGTGCCAAGCTCCGCCGCAATCGCCGCGCCTATGCGGCCGGCAACAACAACGCCTGTCAGCACCGGCACCAGCTCACGCGCCATAGCGATAGCTACAATGCCGCCTACGGAAGAGGACGCACCCAGACGCACGAACTCCTTGGCCGTCTGTACGGAAAATACCATACCGGTACAGAGAATCGTCATCATTACAATCGGCAGCGAATCCGCTCCCAAAAGTGCCATCTGACGCACAACCTCCTTAGCGTTGGCATCCTTCAGACGTCGCAGCGTTGCCAACAACAGCAGCGTCAGCTTACCGCTGGCAGCACAGAAGGCCAATATTCTGTTGCCCATTGCTTCACAGATAGATTTCAGCATTTTTACATCCTTATCTTCAGCTTTTTCTACATAATCATTATACCGCCAAATTATGGCGAATGTATGACACAAAACAGCCATACAGATACAGTAATATGAAAAATTTTGTTAAGTGAACGGAAATATCACTCGACAAAATTACTTGTCAACGGTAAGCACGATTTCGCTCTCGCCATCAATAATGAAATCAAAGGGATACTTCTGCTTGAACGGAGAGCCCTGCAGCATACCAGCAAGGCCTGCATCGTTAGCAGCAGCCTCCGGATTCGGCGGCTGCATTTGTCCCATCGCCACATCAATAATCAGCTCATTATTCTTGTCGGCCGTATTCACGCTCTTGATATAATCGCTGAGCTTATGGCGTGTTTCCTTTTTCTTGGCAGCGGGAACACCCTCGGACTGCTGCTTGCGCAGCAATTCGATAGCCCATGCCATGCTGCTGCCGCCGCGCACGTTAAGCGCCAGCTTGCCGCCCGGATGATCCTTAGGCACCTTGAAATAAACTGTCTTGGTAAATTCTTCGCCACGGTAAGGCTTCATGGTAACATCAATAGCTACCTTGTCGCCGGGCTTAACCTTGACGTTCTTGGTGCGCACGTTAAGAATTTCCGCCACCTGCACCGCATTGCTGACCTCTGCCTCTACGTTAATACCGTAAATCTGCACAGGCTCGAATTTGTTCTGCATCAGAATCGTTACAGCCTCCGTCAGCTCCGCATCCAGATTTTTCAGCAGCGCGTCATTGGAATAATACATATTTTCGCGGTCAATCGTCAGCATTTCCTTCTTGCTGTCCACGCCGGTAATGGTAAAATGCAGCTTGGCCGTACCGCCGCCGTTGCGGTCCACAGTCTTGCTCACAGTATTGACTACCGCCGCATCCACCATCGACGGCACCAGCTGCTCATCGTCAATCAGACGCATACGCATGCTGTTGGCCTGTCCGCGGCTGCTGTCGTTGACCGTAACAAACATCGGAATAGAAGCAGGCTGCTTGCCGACCACGCCGCCGATACCGCTGGCACGGTCCTGCGTAATGCTGCCGATTGCCTCGCCCAGATTGCCTACCTTATAGCTGCTTTGCAGGTTAGGCACTACACCCAGCACCCACACCTTATTCATAAAGAAATTGCTGCTGCCGCGCTGCATAAAGGGATGGCCGAAGGCCAGAATCTTACCGCTGTCATCGGTCCAGGTAACAGTACCGAGAGCGCCAAGAGTCATATCACCCTGCATCAGAGCAACACCGACACTGCTGCCCGGCTCCAGCGGCTTATCGCTGAAAGCTCCTGTGCCGCCGCTGTTGACAGCAGTCAGGCCGAAGGGCTGCAGCTTCTCCTGCAGATATTCCATGCCGTATTCCGTAAAACCGCCTGCCATCAGCGCCGTTCCCTTAGGAATCCAGTCTGCCGGCAGCTCTCTCGGTTCGTCCAGCAGCGGCAGCATTTTGCCGATTGGTGTCAGGAAGCAGTAATGCGGGTCGTTGAAGGTCTTGCCGAAGGCCACAGCACCGACAAGTCTGCCGTCTACATAAACAGGACTGCCGCTCATGCCCTGAGCAACACCGCCTGTCTTTTCAATCAGATCGCCGTAAAGACGCACAAAAATATTATATCCCATAGCTTCACTGCCGTTGACACCTAAAATTTCTACATTAAAGGTTTCAATAGTATCACCGCTGATAACGGTTTTGCCTATGCCCTGCATACCTGCGCGCAGGTCACGCACCGGCATCAGAGGAACATTGGCGGCAGCTGCCGTCAGCAGCTGGCAGCAAAACAATAATGCTAATAAAAATACTCTCATACTCGCTCCTAAAAATAAAATATTTACCGGTCCGCTTCCGGTATTTTGCTATATAATACTACAAAAACCGGCGGCTAAGAAGCTCGCCGGTTTTCTTTACCGTTATTCACTAACCTTAGCTACAACCTGCTGTGCCTCAATCTTATCACCTGGTTTAACCAGTACCTGGCTAACCTTACCTGCAGTTGTAGCACGTGCAGCAGCAATACTGCCGCCAGCTATAGATTTTACCTTTACCAGAATGTCACCCTGCTTAACCTGAGTGCCCTCCTGTGCCAGTCCATCGGCAACTACAATACCGCTGACAGCGGCGCGCTGGTCAGTCACAGCAGCACAGCCAACGGCAGCAAGTGTAAAGATGCCTAAAGCGGCAATAGTCAAAATCACTATCAACTTTTTACCCATGTGACTCACCTCATTTCAGATATATTTCTCTAACATAAATTATACAGCCTCAGCAATATTTTGACAAGTGAACAGACTGTAAACAGCTCTTAAATAAAACATTATGAAAATCATCTGCAGTTAAAAAATTACCGACGCATAATTTTTTTCGCTTTTTTTGCCTATCCTACCCGAAATCACCCTTTTGGGTGGGGTGCAAAAGCATTTTTTTGACTATAATATAAACATCAAAGGATAAGTTTCCACATCTGGAAAGGAGATGTTGTTATGAAAATCAAAAATTTTGCTATTGGAGCACTGGCAGCAGCCATGCTCTTCACCGGCACATCTGTTATGGAAGCGGCAGTCTATAATACATCCGCAAGCAGGCTCCCTACTGATATTGACTCCCGCTGCGGCAGAACAGAAGCCTTTCTGCTGAAAAATACCCGCTTTGATGTGAAGCATACTATGACCGAAAAATATGCTGAGGAATATGTTGCTCCCTGCTTCAGCCGCAAGGGCATCTACATCAGCGATATGGAGGCCAAAGCTATTGCCTTTGCCGCCTTGCAGATGTATGATGTGCAGCAAAACAGTAACGGCGCCACAGTAAGCTTCAGCGCCAAGGGCGAAGCCGATTCCGGTGATGGTGATTACTGGCTGACTACTATTTATGAAAACAAAAAATATATCAACGCCTTTATCAGTACCTACGATGAGCTCCGCACCGAAAATGCACACTCTATCCCTGCCAGCAAAAGCTATGCTCAATACAGGGACAGCATGTCTGCCGAAAGTTTGCAATACTCCAATCAAAGAATATCCAACCTCTACAGCAAATTTGAAAACATGGAAAGCTATTGGGCTCCTGGCGTAAAACTGGTTTTAACCGGTGACTATGTAAACTTCCGCACCGCCCCCTCCACGGACAGCAATGTAATTGATTCGCTGATGTCCGGCGAAGAAATAGCACCGTTAGAAGGCGCATTCGAAGCCGAAGGCCGCCAATGGTGGAAGGCTATTAACGCTCAAGGCGAGGTTGGCTATGTAAGTGCAGATTTTGTACGCGTAGCCTGCTAAATAAGCATTAAGGAAGTATCAGCAATGCTCAAAAAACTTTTAGGCTTAATATTTAGCGTCTGTCTGCTGCTAAGCTGCAGCTTAGCAGCTGCGGCGCCTGCGTCTTCCCTGTTCGGCAACGCCAGATATCTCATCTGCATCCATAAGCAAAGCTACCGCCTTGACGTCTATCAGCAGGGTGTGGAGGAAGCAGTCTGCAGCTATCCTATCGCTGTTGCCAAAAATCCCGGCGACAAGCAGTACACCGGTGACAACCGCACCCCCACCTCCTGGGGCAGTGCAGCAGCTATTCCCTCCTACTACACAGGTGCGGCAGTAGGCGTGCCTTCAACGCAGGTTCCCTTTCGCATCGAGGAGGTTTGCCCGGCGCATTACTGGACGCACGATTTCGGTGACGGCAATGGCGTAATTGAAGGTGCCTACGGTCCCTGGTTCCTTTCGCTGGACACCGGCTGGATTGGCATCGGCATTCATGGTACGCATGACCCCGCCTCTATCGGCACCATGGCCTCCGAAGGCTGTATCCGCCTGCGCAATGCGGATATCCAAAGCCTTAAGGAGCTTGTCTGCAGCGATAACGGCGGCATCGGCACCGGCGTTATCATCACCGAGGATTAAGCTATAACCCGCAACAACAAAACAAGGAGCTGTCACAGCTAACGCGTGACCGCCCCTTGTTTTTTATTTTGCCTATATAACCAGCTTATTTGATGAACAATCCCAGACAGATGCTCACCAAACGCTCGCGCCCGTCCGAAGGCTTGTTGACGATTTTGCCGTTGATGACCATTTCGCTGCTGCCGCCGCCATCATAATTGACAGCGCTCACCGCACCCAGCTTCAAAAAATACTGCGCCAGCTCCGCAAGTGTCATGCCTGCGGAAGCACTGCTTCTGCCGTCAATAACAAGCATTAAAAGCGTGCCGTCCTGCTTCAGGCCGATTGCAGTGCGCGGTGCTCTGCCACGCGCAATATCGGGAGCTATCTGCTCCTCCGCAGTACGCACATTCACCCTGCCGTTTTCTACCAGCAGCGGACCGCCGCTGACAACAGTCGTTGCCGCATCCGCAATGCTGCTGCCAAGGCTCTGCGTGAGCATTACATGGTCGCCCAGGCGCAGGCCTGCCAGCGCAGCCGCATTTGTGCCATGACCGGAAAGCACTACGCAACCCGGCTCCAAAGGCATATTGCCTGCTGTAGAAACAGCAACAACACGGCCGTTTTTGATTTTTACCTCACGCCCGTACTGATTCGTTTTGGTCGAGGTAGCGTAATAGGAATTAAACAGCACCAAATCATTGGCAATGCGCGCACGGTTCATGCCCTTCAGCTGCAGCACTTTGCCGTCAGGCAGCGTTACACTGCCGGTGTAGGCAATGTCGCGCACAATCTTCTGCTCGTTGCCCTGCACTACATAACCGCTGCGCGGCGTAGCATCCATAGCGACAAAATTGCCCTTATCCTTAACGTTGCCGATAACCCAGCCGTCGGTATCAAAATACGACGCATTGATGGCAGCCACAAGACCTCTTTCCGCCGCCTGCTTAGCCAGGCTGCCGCGTCCGTTATACATGCCTGCAGCAGAAAATGGTCTCAGCTCCAGGCGTGCCGCAGGCGCAACGCTCACCAAATAGCTTACGATTGGTCTGCCGTTCAGCTCCTCCTGCGCATAGGTATAGGTAACGCCGCCTGCAAGCTGCGTCGTTGTTTTGCTGATAGGAATGCGGTAAATATCCAGCACCAGACGGTCAGGATTTTTCAGGTTATACATCTTGTACTGGCAATCCTTAGTTAAATCTATAACCACCTGTGCCTTTTTCTTCTTTTTGGCAGGAACAGTGATGCTTTTAATCACCGCATCCTGCTTAAAGACAGGACTTTGCGCCAGCGCCGTACCTTCAGGCAACGTAACCACCAGCTGCAAGCCGTTTTTTTCGGCAGTATATTTAACAGGCTCCCTGCTGTCGAACACCAGACGTACTCGCGCAGGACTAACGCTGCTGCGTACCGCCGTAACGGGAGCGGCGCTCGCCGCAAGCGGAGCGGCACACAGCGCAGCCAGCATAAAAACAGAACATATAAGTTTTTTGAAATTCATGTATAGGACCTCTTAAGAGAAAAACAAAGGCAGAAGGAAGAAGAATGCGTTAGAACGTCGTAATACCCCTCTCCGTCATCGCTGCGCGATGCCACCTCTCCCCAAGGAGAGGCAAAAAGGACAGACTAAAGCTCACACGAGCAATTAATATATCGTGTAAGGAATAGCAATTTTAGCAAATGAGTGTCTGGAACCATAGAAGCAAGGGTACGTAACTTTCTGTTACTGTCTGTCAAATTTTACCGAAGCTTCGTCCTGGTTCCACACGAAATTTGCGTTGTGCCCTAAGGCACAGGAAAATTGCTGCTGACTGGAAAGATATTTAATTGCGACGCCATACGTCCCCTCTCCGTCATCGCTAAGCGATGCCACCCGCCCCAAGGAGAGACAGGAAGGACAGCAGAACGTCAAAGATTCTTCTTCACATCTACACAAAAGGAGCTGCCAACGGCAGCTCCTCCCAAAATCAATAATCAACAATCAATACCCTAGCATCAATCAACAAGATTAGACGCAGTATAAACAGTACCAGGATGCAGCTTATCCAGATTCTCCAGCGCCTTGCCGGTACCAAGAGCAACACACTCCAACGGATCATCGGCAATATGCGTAGTAATACCGGTCTCACGCTGCATAATCTCAGCCAAACCGTCAAGCAGTGCACCGCCACCGGTCAGATAAATACCGTTATCAACAATATCCGCAGCCAGCTCCGGCGGGCATTTTTCCAGGACACCGCGCACGGTAGCAATCAGAGAAGCAACAGCATCCTCCAATGCCACACGGCAATCCTCCGAGCTTACGCTGAAGGTAGTCGGCAGACCGGTAACCATATCACGGCCACGCACAGTGATAGACTCATGACGACCATCAGTAATAACAGTAGCAACATTCATCTTGATTTCCTCAGCAGTACGTTCACCGATAAGCACATTATGTACCTTCTTCACATGGCGCACAATAGCCTCATCAAAATGATCGCCGCCGATACGGATAGAAGAATCAACAACAATACCGCCAAGGCTCAGCACAGCGATATCGGTAGTACCGCCGCCGATATCAACAACCATATTGCCGCGCGGTACGGAAATATCAATACCGGCACCAAGAGCCGCTGCCAGCGGTTCCTCAATCAGATAGGTTTTGGAAGCACCGCCTTGGGTAGTAGCCTCCATAACAGCACGCTTTTCTACCGAAGTAATACCGATAGGCACACAGGTCATAACACGCGGTTTGAAAAACAGGCTCTTGCCCGCAACCTTCTCAATAACGTAAGCCAGCAGCTTCTGCGTTACCGTATAATTCGCAATAACGCCTTCCTTCAGCGGACGGATAGCAACGATACTTCCGGGAGCACGTCCCAGCATTTCTCTGGCATCATCGCCCACAGCCAGCACCTTGTTGCGCACCTTGTCAATAGCCACAACAGAAGGCTCCTTCAGGACAACGCCCTTGCCCTTGACATAAACAAGAATGTTAGCGGTACCCAAATCAATACCGATATCCATACTCTTAAACATTAGTCATATCTCCTTAATCTACATCTACGCGTTCAATATCTGCACCCAGATTTTTCAGCTTAGCAACAATGTTCTCGTAGCCACGATCAATATGGTGCAAATCGCCGATACGTGTTGTACCTTCGGCCACCAAGCCCGCCAGAATCATAGCGGCACCGGCACGCAAATCGGTTGCACGCACATCACAGCCTGTCAGCTTGCAGGGACCGTCGATAACGGCACTGCGGCCTTCGGTAGAAATCTGCGCACCCATGCGGTTCAGCTCAACCACATGCATGAAACGATTTTCAAAAACAGTTTCCGTAACCTTGCTGCGGCCCTCGGCAATAACCATCATCGCCATCATCTGAGCCTGCATATCAGTCGGGAAGCCCGGATAAGGCAGAGTTTTGATAGATACAGCCTTCAACGGATTCTTGCCGATAACGCGTACCTTATCAATATCCTCTTCAACCACGGCACCTGCCTCGCGCAGCTTGGCAATCAGCGGCTTCTGGTGCTCCGGCAGAACATTTTCCACAACAATATCACCGCCGGTCATAGCAGCAGCAATCATATAAGTGCCTGCCTCAATACGGTCCGGAATAATGGTATAGTCTGCACCGTGCAGCTTGTCTACACCCTCAATGCGGATAGTATCGGTACCGGCACCGCGGATTTTGGCACCCATCTTATTCAGATAGTTGGCCAGATCGACAATCTCCGGTTCTTCGGCAGCATTTTCCAAAATAGTAGTACCCTCAGCAAGAGAAGCTGCCATCATAATATTTTCGGTAGCACCTACGCTCGGGAAATCAAAATAAATGCTGGTACCCTTCAGTCCCTCGGGAGCACTTGCTTCAATATAGCCATGTCCCTGTTCGATTTTTACACCCAAGGCCTCAAAGCCCTTCAGGTGAATATCAATCGGACGTGCGCCGATAGCGCAGCCGCCGGGCATAGAAATACGCGCTTTACCGATACGCGCCAGCAGAGGTCCCATTACCAGAAAGGACGCACGCATGGTACGCACCAGCTCATACGGTGCTTCATACGAGGTTATCTCAGTGCTGTCGATATCCAGCACATTCTTTTCCGGACTGCATTCTACAGCCAGTCCCAGACATTTTAAAACTTCACTTATAGTATGCACATCTTCCAGCATCGGAACTTCATCAAGATGACTTGGGGTAGTTCCCAGGATAGAAGCTGCAATAATCGGCAGTACAGCGTTTTTCGCACCGCTGGTTTTAACTGCACCAACGAGGCGGTTTCCGCCCTTCACAATTAGTTTTTCCAAAATAACCCTCCTGCATATGCGAAGTCGGAAAAATTTTTCCGTAACAAATATTTTATCATCAAACACAGGCACTTTTCAAGACTTAATAAAAAGCCGGAAAATTTTGCCACAGGTATATTTCGCCCGACCTTATAAGAAAAAGCCGGCACTGCTTCCGGCTCAGAAATTCACCCGCTGGCGGTCTGCTAAAATATTATAATAGGTTTCCTTCTCCATTAATTCCCTGCGGATAGCCTTTTTAGCATCCTCATCAGCACATTCCGCCAGACGCTTGCGCAAAAAAGCTATATCCTGCTTCAGCATCAGCATTTTGTTTCCTGCCAGACTTTCTACGATATCAGCCATCTTACAGTCACCGTCCTTACTTATATATCTTGTGCTTCTTCTCAAGAAGCTTAGCGGCCTTGCCTAGTTCTACATATTATAGTCTACTATAAGCAAGTTTAATATGCAAGAAAAAATCTGTGACAAAACGCAAAAACCGCCCGATAAGGTTTATTTGCGTTTTTCCTAGGAAGTTTGCAGCTAAAATTGCATTTTTCATAGGAACTTTGTGCGTGCAAGTACATTTTTCATAGGAAAAATGCAGAAACGCTTGCATGTTTTTACTTTTAGCCATATAATATTCTCAACAAACAAACGAACAGGAGGTAAGTATTTTGTATAGACAAGCCATAGAAAACTTAAAACAATGGAAAGATTCTCCCCATCGTAAGCCATTACTTGTTACAGGAATCAGACAATGCGGCAAAACTTATCTGCTAAAAAAATTTGGTGAAGAATATTTTGACGATGTTGCCTATTTCTATTTTGAAGGCAACAGCCGTCTTGCTTCAATTTTCGCAACTGATTTTGATGTAATAAGAATTTTAGATGAACTGGGTATAATAAATCACAAAAAAATTATTCCCGGCAAAACACTCATGATTTTTGACGAAATTCAAGCTTGCCCTAAAGCTCTGATTTCATTAAAATATTTTTTTGAGACTTTGCCTAATCAGCATATCGTCTGCGCAGGCTCATTGTTAGGCGTCGCTTTAAAACGCAACAACATATCTTTTCCTGTCGGTAAAGTTGATCGCTTAAAAATGTACCCCATGAGCTTCAAGGAGTTTTTAATCGCCAATGGTCACAAGGCACTTCTTGACGGTTTACTGAAATATAAGCCAGATGAGCCATTACCTGAACTATATACTACAACTCTCACCAAAGAACTCAAACATTATTATCTGATTGGTGGTCTTCCTGAAGTTGTTGCAAGATGGATAGAAACGCACGATTTTTCGGCAGTCGAAGCCTTACAAGATAATCTGCTTGAAGACTACGCCAGTGATTTTTCTAAATACGCACCCAATATTGATGTCCCTAAAATTAACTGGATTTGGGACTCCGTACCTATTCAACTGGCTCGTGAAAACAACAAATTTTTCTTTTCCCATGTCAAGCAAGGTAAGCGTTCCAAGGATTTAGAAGATGCGTTGGAATGGTTAGTAAATGCAGGACTGGTGAATAAGCTTGATTTAGTCAGTGTTCCTGAACTTCCCCTGGCCTTTAATGCTGATGCCAGCTACTTTAAAGTTTATCTGGCAGATATTGGTCTGTTATGCCGAAGATGCGGCTTAACAGCGGATACTGTTTTATACGACAGTCCTTACTACAAAAATTTTAAAGGTGCACTCACTGAGAACTTCGTATTTAACGAGCTCATTTACACCAATTTGCACCCATACTTTTGGCGTTCAGGCAATACGGCAGAGCTTGATTTTATTTTTGAATACCAAAGCCAGCTCGTACCTGTTGAAGCAAAGGCCGAAATACATACAAGAGCAAAAAGCTATGGTTTATTTTGCAAAAAATACAAACCACAAACCGGGTTCAAGCTATCACTCAAAAACATCGGCATTAACGATTCTGATGATACGAAAACCGTCAGCTTACCGCTTTATCTGCTCTGGAATATCAAAAGTTATTTATAAGTATATATGCAAACACCCGAAGCCATTACGACTTCGGGTGATTTTTTATTGCGACATAACTTGCTACATATTTTAGGGCAATCCTGCCTGCACTCACAACCGCTCTACTTTTGCCTCACCGTGCCACATAAATTTGGTTGCCAAAGCCAAAAGCTCTGCATCCTCCAAGCCCTCGCTAACTACAACCACATCGGCCTGCAAAAGGCTCACGCTCAAATCGCAGAACATTTTTCGCAGCTCGTTAATCATCTCGGCATCACCGTAATTAACAACGCCCGGCGTACGCTCTGCCAGATGCCAGTAAAGCTGCTTTAAAATATAGCTTTCGTTTTTATTGTACTCTTTGATGTTATCAATAATATTATAAGGATAGACTTCTGCGTCACGCCACGTAGCCTTATACGCATCGAGCACTTTATTTTCATACTCCTGCTTATAAGCTGCCCAGCCCTCGCGGTCGTCAAATTTCAGCATATCCTCCAGCTTATCACGGCAGCTGATAACCTTACGGCAGCGTACAAGCATAGCGTAAATCAGTGCCCGCTCCGCTTCCGTCGCCTGCACAGGCTCCGGCGTAATCGTAAAAACCTGTAAGCCTTCATTCAATTTATGGCGACGCTCTGCCTCCAGGCGTGCCATTTTCAGATGCTGCATTGAAAGCAGGCTGTCCTCACAGCTCACAGGCAGCCCCTGTGCCTGCAAGCCGGCAATTTCGTTCTCATTACATAAAACTAAAATACGCTGCTTTTTTTCTGCCTGCCAAAGCTCGTTAAGGGCATTCATTTATCGCTCTCCAGGAAAGCAGCGAATGCTTTATAGGTGTAATAAACATCCAGCTTAGAGCTCAGCTCGAACGGAGAATGCATGCACAGAATAGGCACACCAAGGTCAACTACGTCCATATCCATAGCAGCAACATACAATGCAACGGTACCGCCGCCGCCTTCATCAACAGCGCCCAGCTCGCCAATCTGCCAGAAAACATCAGCCTCATCCATAATGCTGATAACCTTAGCCATAGTTTCGGCACTGGCATCGTTGGAGTCGGATTTGCCGCGCGCGCCGGTATATTTTGTCAGTACAGGGCCTTTGTTAACGAAGCAGCTGTTGCGTTCTTCATATACGGAAGCAAAGCTCGGATCGTAGGCACCGTTGACATCGGAGGAAAGTGCAGTAGTATTACGCAGCAGCTTGCGAATGTTGGCACCTTGAGTTGCTGCCAAATCCTCCAGATAGTGCAGCACGAAATCGGAATTCAGACCTGTGTTGCCGTAGGAACCGATTTCTTCTTTATCTGCCAAAACCGTAACAGTGGTGTAGTACGGTGCTTTAGTATCAATTTCCGCAGTCAGTGCGGTATAAGCGCAAACCTTGTCATCCTGGCCGTAGGCACCGATCAGGCTGCGGTCCAGACCTACATCCTGCGCCTTGGTTGCGGGAACAAATTCAATTTCCGCACGCATAAAATCATGCTCTGTAATACCGTACATTTCGTTGAGCAAAGCCAGTGCGTTCAGCTTAACGGCATCTTTTACGCCTTCCTCTTCGCTTTCGTCAACAAAAGGCAGGCTGCCGATAACAATGTTCAGCTCCTCGCCCTTAATGCCTTCGCTCAGCTTGCGCTCGTTCTGTTTAGCGCCAAGATGCGGCAGCAAATCGGTTACACAGAATACGGGGTCGCCGGCATTTTCGCCCACGCATACCTTCACCAGCTCACCGTTCTTTTTGATGATAACGCCATGCATAGCCAGAGGCACGGTTACCCACTGATATTTGCGGATACCGCCGTAATAATGCGTTTTAAAATATGCCATCTCATGGTTTTCGTATACCGGGTTCGGTTTCAAATCCAGACGCGGAGAATCGATATGCGCAGCGTTCAGACGCACACCTGCCTCCAGCGGTGCGGTGCCGAAGGTGGACATAGCCAGAGATTTGCCGCGATTTACGAAATAAACCTTGTCGCCTGGTTTATATGCCTTGCCTTCTTCGAAGGGAACATAGCCTGCAGCAGCCAGCTTTTCTACAGCCTTCGCGGTAAATTCACGCTCGGTCTTTGCTGTATTCAAAAATTCCTTGTAGCCTTCGCAGTATGCAAACGCTGCTTCCTTGGCAGCAGTGTTCTTCTTAGCGATATGGGGGAATTCCCATGTCAAATTCTTTTGCAATTCCTTTGCAGTTGTCATAATCTATCACTCCTTGTATCAACTTTAGTAAGCGGTGCCAAACGACACTATGTAAATAATACCACAAATGGCACCATTTGGGGAGAGGAAGGGAAATGTATACAATACAAAAACCCCCGTCCTGACGGACGGGGGTAATTTTTTTGGCATTGTCGCAATGCTTATTACAGCTTGTGAGTAGTACGCAAGCGGGCAACAGCTCTCTTCAGCGCGTTTTCGGCACGAACAGTGTCAATGTCTTCGCTCTTGGAAGCAAGACGTTGCTCTGCACGTTCTTTAGCTGCGGTTGCACGAGCGGTATCAATATCTGCATCAGCTTCGGCAATAGTTGCCAGAACGGTGCATTTATTGTCTTTCATTTCCAGAAAGCCGCCGCAAACAGCAAATTCTTTAACGCTGCCGTCAGTGAACTCCAGCTTCATCGGCGCAATATCCATGGTCGCAATGATAGGCATATGTCTAGCTTTGAGACCCAGATTACCGGACAAAGCACGGAAACCCACATAAGTTACTTCTTCAGAAGTGAACAGCATCTTATCCGGCGTGACAATTTCAAAAGAAAACGGAGTAGCCATCTATTAATCCTTCATAGTTGCAGCCTTGGCAACAGCGTCATCAATGGTACCAACCATGTAGAAAGCACCTTCCGGCAGGTCATCATGCTTGCCTTCGAGGATTTCTTTGAAGCCGCGGATGGTTTCCTTCAGAGGAACATATTGACCGGGGGTACCGGTGAACTGTTCAGCAACGAAGAATGCCTGGCTGAGGAACTTCTGAATCTTACGAGCACGAGCAACAGTTACTTTGTCTTCCTCGCTCAATTCTTCCATACCCAGAATTGCGATGATATCTTGCAATTCTTTGTAACGTTGCAGGATAGCCTGTACGCCACGAGCAACATGATAATGCTCTTCGCCGATTACCAGCGGATCGAGGATACGGCTGGTGGAGTCGAGCGGGTCAACTGCCGGATAAATACCAAGCTCTGCGATTTGACGAGACAATACGGTGGTTGCATCCAAGTGAGCGAAGGTGCCTGCCGGAGCCGGGTCAGTCAAGTCATCCGCAGGTACATATACAGCCTGTACGGATGTGATAGAACCGGTCTTGGTGGAGGTAATACGCTCTTGCAGTGCGCCGATATCGTTTGCCAGGGTAGGTTGGTAACCTACTGCGGAAGGCATACGGCCGAGCAATGCGGATACTTCGGAACCAGCCTGAATGAAACGGAAAATGTTATCGATAAAGAGCAGTACGTCCTGGCCGCCAACATCACGGAAGTATTCTGCCATGGTCAGGCCGGTCAGACCAACACGCATACGTGCTCCAGGAGGCTCGTTCATCTGGCCGTATACAAGAGCAGTCTTGTTGATAACGCCAGACTCTTTCATTTCGCCCCACAGATCGTTGCCTTCACGAGTACGTTCGCCAACGCCTGCGAATACGGAATAGCCGCCGTGTGCAGTAGCAATGTTATGGATAAGCTCCATAATAATAACGGTTTTACCTACGCCAGCACCGCCGAACAGACCGATTTTACCGCCCATTGCATACGGAGCGATAAGGTCAACGACTTTAATGCCGGTTTCCAAAATTTTAGTAGCTGTAGCCTGTTGGTCAAAGCTCGGAGCCGGTCTATGAATAGGCCAGTGATCAGCTGCTTCAACCGGAGTGTCATCATGGTCTACAGTTTCACCTAAAACGTTGAAGATACGGCCCAGTACACCAGGACCAACCGGAACGCTGATAGGAGCGCCGGTATCTACAACTTCCATGCCACGAACCAGACCGTCGGTGGAGCTCATAGCAACAGCGCGGACAATGTTATTGCCGATGTGTTGCATAACTTCTGCGGTCAGGTGGATTTTTACTTTACCCTCATCGGTGGTGCCATCAATGTGCAGCGCGTTGAGGATAGCAGGCATGCTTTTAGGAGGAAACTCTACGTCGATAACAGGGCCTACAACTTGTACGATTCTACCTGTATTCAAGGTTTTAGCCTCCCTACGAAATATCTAATTAGTTTTGTGCCTGTTTCAGAGCTTCTACACCGCCAACGATTTCGTTCAGCTCGCGGGTAATGGAAGCCTGACGTGCCTTGTTATAGGACAGCTCCAGGTTTTGTACCAGCTTGCCTGCGTTATCGGTAGCAGAGCTCATAGCAGTCATACGAGAACCCAACTCACTGGCAGCAGATTGTACCAGTGCAGCGTAAACTACAGTTTCCAGATACTTAGGTGCAAGTACCTGCAGAGTTTCGTCTTCATCAGGCTCGAAAATAAAGCTTGCGCTAGCTTTGCCTTTCTCCTTTACAGGAGGCTCTACCGGCAGAATCTTCTCGCTGGTAGGAATTTGGGACAAAGCGGTTTTGAAAAGTGTAAACACAATATGCAGCTCGTCGAAATGCTCGTCAGCAAATTGTTTGATTGCATCCTGAGCAATTTCTACTGCATTTGCGTAAGACGGTCTGTCGGAGTAGCCGAAGTGGCTGCTCAGCACTTTATAGCCGCGACGTTGGAAGAAATCTCTAGCCTTACGGCCGCTGGTGATAATGACTACGTCATGCTCACATTCGGAAATCTCCGCAACTGCTTTTTTCAAAGCGTTGGAACTATATGCGCCTGCCAGACCTTTATCAGAGGCGAGCACCAGATAACCAACTTTTTTAACATCACGATGTTGAAGCAGCGGGTGTTTTTTGGCACTTAAGCCTGCAAGGATGCTCGGATCGCTCACAACGCTGGATAACACTTCTTTGATCTTGATGGCATACGGGCGGCTTGCAGCAGCTCTTTCCTGCGCTCTTCTGAGGCGGGCAGCGGCAACCATTTTCATAGCCTTCGTGATCTTGCCAATGTTACCTACGCTTTTCATGTGGCGATGAATCTCGCGTGCAGTAGCCATTAGTTAATCACCTACCTTCACTAACAAAGGTATCCTTGAACTCGGCGATAGCTTTCTTCAGAGCTTCTTCGTTCTCATCAGTGATTTTCTTGGTTTTGATGATGTCTCCGCCAACTTCCGGATGGTTAGCTTCCATGAAGTCCAGGAATTCTTTTTCGCAGCGGGTTACATCTTTAACTGCTACGTCATCCAGATAGCCTTTGGTACCAAGGTAAATAGCCATAACCTGTTTTTCAACAGACAACGGGCTGTATTGGCCTTGTTTCAGAACCTCGGTCAGACGTTGACCACGGTCCAGCTGTGCTTTGGTAGCTTTATCGAGGTCAGAAGCAAACTGAGCAAATGCTGCCAGCTCGCGGAACTGAGCCAGATCCAGACGTAAGGTACCTGCAACCTGCTTCATAGCTTTGATCTGAGCAGCACCACCTACACGGGATACAGACAGACCGGAGTTGATAGCCGGACGGATACCGGAGTAGAACAGCTCGGATTCAAGGAAGATCTGACCGTCGGTAATAGAAATTACGTTGGTCGGAATGAAGCCGCCTACGTCACCTGCCAGGGTTTCGATGATCGGCAGTGCGGTGATGGAACCGCCCTTCAGTTCATCGTTCAGCTTAGCAGCGCGTTCCAGCAGACGGGAATGCAAATAGAATACGTCGCCAGGGTATGCTTCACGTCCTGGAGGACGACGGAGCAGCAGGGACATTGCACGGTATGCAACAGCGTGTTTAGACAGGTCGTCGTATACGCACAGAACGTCTTTGCCCTGATCCATGAAGTATTCAGCCATGGTTACGCCAGCGTACGGAGCCAGGTATTGCAGCGGAGCGGAGTCAGCAGCAGTAGCAGCAACGATGATGGTGTATTCCATAGCGCCGTGTTGTTCCAAAGTACGAACAATACGAGCAATGTTAGAAGCCTTTTGGCCGATAGCTACATAAATGCAGATAACGCCCAGACCTTTTTGGTTGATAATGGTATCGATTGCAACTGCAGTCTTACCGGTACCACGGTCGCCGATGATAAGTTCGCGCTGACCACGTCCGATAGGAACAAGTGCGTCGATACATTTAATACCGGTTTGCAGTGGGGTATCAACGGATTTACGATCTGCGATACCATGTGCAGGAGATTCAACCGGACGACGTTCAGCAGCAGCGATTTCGCCTTTGCCGTCGATCGGGTCACCGATAGCGCTAACTACACGGCCCAGCAGGTTTTCACCAACAGGAACCTCCATGATGCGGCCGGTACGGCGTACAACGTCGCCCTCTTTGATTTTGGTCTCGCCGCCCATCAGTACGATACCAACGCTGTCCGGGTTCAGGTTCAGAACCATGCCGGATACGTTGTGGGGCAGTTCAACTAATTCGCCAGCCATAGCGTTTTTCATACCGATAACGGTTGCGATGCCGTCACCGATTTTTTCTACGATACCAACTTCTTCCAGATCAGCATCCACATTGTAATTCTCCAGCTTGTTGCTGAGAGCATCACCCAGGGCTTCCGGTTTGGTGTACTCGTGAACGTCGATGCCGTTCAGAGCAACTTCCATTTTCTTCAGCTTGCGCAGTGCGGAAGCGTCGAATACCTTATCGCCAACTTGTACGATGATGCCGCCGAGGATAGACGGGTCAACTTTCTTGTTCAGGAAAATCTCACGGCCCAGTTTCTCGGTCAGGATTACAGAAATGGATTGATACTCGTCAGCCGACAATTTCTTGGCGGTAGTAACGTTTACATCTAACAGCTCTTTAATGGAGCCCAGATCGATTTTGAAGTCGGACAATTGTTGCTTAATTAAAGCAATATTTTCTTCTGTCTTCATATTGTACCAATCACCTCCGAATACCGGGGTTTTGCCTGCTGTTTCGCATTTCAGCGGCATACTTCCGGCTTAATAGGGAAAGCAGCAAAATTATTTCATGATAGAATCAACGATTTTGCTAGCCATTTTTTTGTCTTCTTCAGAACCTAACTTTTGTTCTACGATCTTGCTAGCAGCAATCATGGACAGGTTGATAACTTGTGCACGAACTTCGTCCATAGCTTTCTTCTGTTCCAGTGCGATTGCTTCTTTAGCAGTTGCAATAACCTGATCTTGTTCAGCTTTGGTGTCTGCCATGATCTTGTCATGAGCAGCTTGAGCAGTTTTGCGGGCAGCATCAACAATAGCTTGAGCTTCTTGTTTAGCTTCAGCCAGCTTTGCAGCGTATTCAGCTTTAACTGCTTCTGCGTCAGTCTTAGCCTTTTCTGCAGCTTCCAGATCGCTTGCAATTTTGTTCTTACGCTCTTCCATAATGTTGCATACGGGTTTGTAAGCGAATTTTGCAAGAACGAAAACTAAAACCAAAAAGTTCAGGATCTGCGCGATAAGTGTTGCATTGAAGTTAACCAATTATAGCACGCTCCTTTTTGTAATATCTTGCAAAATTAAATTATTTAATGAACGGGTTAGCGAATACCAGAACGATAGCGATTACATAGCACAGAATAGGCATGGATTCGATCAAGCCTACGCAAACCAGCATGTTGGTAAAGATTTTACCAGCTTCTTCCGGTTGACGAGCCATGGATTCAATAGATTTGCCGCACATGTTGCCGTTACCGATACCAGCGCCAGCAGCAGCACCCAAGCAAACAAGGCCTGCACCGATTACAGATGCAGCAGTAATGATTGCATTTTCAGACATTTGTTTCATCCTTTCGAAATTGTGATTTTAAATTTTTTTTGCTTAAAAAGCTTAGTGTTCGTCGTGGCTAGCAAATGCCAGTGCATAGCTGCCCAAAGACAAAATGGTAAAGATAAAAGCCTGAACGAAGCCAATGAACAGGGAGAACATTACCCACAGTTCAGGAACTACCCACGGAGCCAGCTGATACAGTACGATCAACAGGATTTCGCCTGCCAGGATGTTACCAAAGAGACGAAGAGCCATGGTCAGCGGTTTAGTCACTGCATCCAAAAGATGCAACGGCAGGAATGCCGGACTCGGGCTGATGAAATGTTTAAAGTGGCCGATACCTTGTTTCGCCACACCAACGCAGTACGCGCTAAACGCAATTAGCAAAGAAAGCGCAAAGCAGGTATTAATGTCATTGGTAGGTGAAGTCCAGTGAACGCCAATCTGCGGAAGCAAAATGCCCAGTTCGTTTGCTACCAGGATAAACATAAACAAGGTAACGATGAACGGTGCCATAAATTTACGGCCTTTGGATCCCAGGTTGTCTTCCATCAGACCATTTAAGAAATCAAGAATGATTTCCATTGCATTCTGCAGTCCGGAAGGAACCATTTTCGGGTTCTTACAAACCAGAAGGAACAGTACGAAGACGATTGCCATGGTTACCCAGGTCATGTACATGGTTTGCATGTTAACCTCACCTAAAAAGGTAGATTGGGTAAGGTAATGGATAATCTCTCCGGATTTTTCTGCACCTTCAGCTGCTGCATTTCCCATTTTTACACACTCCTTTCTTCACGCCCTCTCATTTTGATGTTGGTACGCGATAAATAATAGATTTAAAATAAAGAATATATGTATCAGAAGAAACCCGCCAAATGCGCCATGCACAGCAAGCTTCATCCTTAACATCGTAATAATAAACGCGGCCGCAGCGGCCAGACGGGCCCAGCGGAAACGCTTCATGATTTTCAGTCCCTGCTTGGGCATCTCCACATATGGCAGAGATTTTTTGATGCCTAAAAACAGAATGGACAGATCTATCGTGCCGGCCAGCACGCCGCAAAGCACGCCGTGGGCAAAGGCACTGCGCTGCCATAACCAGAGCGGCACCGCTACGAGCAGCGCACACATACAGATGCGCGCTACAAAGGCGTTCGCGCCGTTTCTCGCTATGGGAGTCAAATCAAAATTACTTTTCATCCTTCTTGTGTTCGGTGTCCCGTGAAAGGACGCTCCTCTGAATCAGATTATAGTAGGTCATAACAAGTGAAACTATTGCCAGACCGATGCAGATACCCCGCATCGTATGGTCGCCGGTTTCCAGATGACGGTCGAGCCAGTCGCCGCCGAAGTACGCCAGCAGGAAATCAATCACGGCCATAAACGCCAGAGAGGACACAGTAGCCAAAGCTTCAAGCATCCGCATATGCTCCTTATCGGGTGTTTTGTTAGTCATGATTTTTTCACCACAGCACGAATTCACAAATTAATCATATTTACTCTTTTAATTTTAATATTTTTCACAGTTTCTGTCTACGCCTTAGACGCAAATTCCGGCAAATTTTCTACATCAAAGCCATTTTTTCTTAAAATAGCATGGATAATGCGTTCGCAGGCCTTGCCGTCACCGTAAGGATTGGCAGCCTCCGCCATGGAGCGATAATGCTCGGCATCGTCTAAAAGCAGATTGGTTTCGCGCAGCACATCATCATAAGCGGTGCCTACGAGCTTAACCGTACCGGCTTCAACAGCCTCCGGACGCTCGGTGGTATCACGCAGAACAAGAACCGGCTTGCCTAAGGCAGGAGCCTCCTCCTGAATTCCGCCGCTGTCTGTGAGCACGATATCAACCTTAGCCATCAGATTGGCAAACGGTTCATATTCCATAGGCTCAATCAGATGCACTCTGTCTAAATGTCCCAGCTCCTCGCGCACGATTTCACGCACCTTGGGGTTTTTGTGTACTGGGAAGATTGCTTCCACATCGGGATGCGCTTCCAGCACACTCTTCAAAGCGCGGTAAACATGACGCATAGGCTCGCCCAGGTTTTCACGGCGGTGGGTAGTCATCAGAATCAGACGATGACCGCTGGCAAATACCTTGTTGAACTCTTCGTCCTCAAAGCGGTAGCCTTCCTTCACCGTAGTCTGCAGAGCATCGATAACAGTGTTGCCTGTTACCAGAATCTGCTCGGGGCAGATGTTTTCCTTCAGCAGGTTAGCCTTGCTGGTAGAGGTCGGCGCAAAATGCATATCGGCAATCGCACCGGTCAGCTTGCGGTTCATTTCCTCCGGGTAAGGAGAATATTTATTACCGGTACGCAGGCCTGCTTCCACATGGCCTACGGGAATCTGCGCATAAAAGGCAGCCAGAGCACCGGCAAAGGTAGTCGAGGTGTCACCATGCACCAGCACCATATCGGGCTTTGCTTCCTCCATAACGGATTTCAGGCCCATCAGCGCGCGGGTAGTAACATCATACAGGGTTTGACCTGCCGACATAATGTTCAAATCATAATCAGGCGTAATGCCAAACAAATCCAGTACCTGATCAAGCATCTCGCGATGCTGTGCGGTAACTGCCACAATCGGCTGGATATATTCGGGATATTTACGCATTGCCAGCACCAGCGGGCACATTTTGATGGCTTCCGGACGAGTGCCGAAAACTGTCATTAACTTTATCTTCTCCACGGTTCTTCCTCCCCCTTATCTGTCGTTCAGAATACCGATTTTCTTAGCACCAACGGCAACTGCCGTAATAATAACCGCTATAATAAGTGCGGCGTAAAAGCCGTCGAACTCTGCCCACAGCACAGCTGCGATACCGAGCACGGCTGTAATAGCATACATCAGCAGAACTGCCTGCTTCTGGTTCATGCCCATCGCCAGCAGGCGGTGATGCAAATGGCCCTTATCGGGCTGGAAAATAGGGCGGCCGTTGCTGTAGCGGCGCATAATCGCAAAGGCTGTATCCATAATCGGCAGGCCCAGTGCAATCGCCGGTACAATCAGCGCTACGGTAGCAGCAGTCTTGACTGCGCCGTAAACCGAAATAGCTGCCAGCATATAGCCGATGAACATACTGCCTGTATCGCCCATGAAAATAGTAGCGGGATTAAAATTATAGCGGATAAAACCGATAATGCCGCCGGCCAGAGCCGCAGTCATTACAGCTATATGGTAATAGCCCATCTGAACCGCAACCAGAATGACCGTCATCGAAGCGATAGCAGATACGCCTGCTGCCAGCCCGTCCAGACCGTCAATCAGATTGACAACGTTCGTAAAGCTGATAACCCAGAAAATTGTCAGCGGTATAGAAATAAACCATTCGTTAAGATAAAAATAGCCGCCGAAGGGATTGTTCAGCCATTCGATACGGATATCAAAGGCCACAAGTACGCAGGCAGCAAAAATCTGCCCCAGCAGCTTAACCTTTGCCGGCAGCTGATATTTGTCATCAAGTACGCCTACGATGGCAATCACGCTGCCGCCAAGCAGAATGCCGACAATATCTTTCGTCAGCTCCAAGCTTGCCACTGCGGCAATCATAAAGGCAATATAAATAGCCAGACCGCCAAGACGAGGCATAATCTTCTTATGCACCTTGCGGTTATCGGGCTTGTCAATCGCACCGATTTTAAAGGCTAATGTTTTAATATAAGGGGTCAGTATATAGCTCACCAGAGCGGCAAGCAGAAAAGGGAAACCATAAGCACTTAACATTTATTCTTTCTCCACCGGACCTGATTCGTCGCACACAAAAAACACTAAACTATTCATTCCTTATATAGTATAACATTTTTGACACTTGCGTCAATTACTTTTATTACAAAAATGATGAAACAAGCCATTTTTTCCGCAAAATTCTCCCGAATTATTCCCATTTATTATAGCATAATATCATTAAGGGAATATATCCTTTTGGCATAACTTATATATTGTTTCGGTTCTCCGGATGTTGCCTGTTAAAAATTCTTACGGATTTATCTCATATCGCAGACTTTTTACAGATGATTTTTCCGAAATAATCACCGTTGAGGCTTTTTTAACCTCACTTTGCTTCTATCTGCTGTAAATCTGCTCTGGAAAAAAGTCAAGCAAACTCCTCTATCGTAACACAGCGAAAATTTATGTTAAAATTATAGTATTTTTCTCAACTTTCTGCTAAAATTAAATTTAAGAAAGGGAGGGATGAGAATGCTGTCCAAGAGCTCATTTTTCACAACAATTCTGCTGCTTCTGCCTGCTCTGGCAAGCGCACAGACAGCAGATGATGATCTGCAGCTGGAGCTGCGTTATTATGCACCTAAACTGAAATTTACATCTCACGGAATTGTGCCTGCTGCTTACAGCAATTTCCGCGATACGCTCAACATTAAAAACGGTAATGCACCCGAATACAGGTTAAGCGGCAAAAACTGGTATGTAGATTACATAGCTATCCACGAAAAAGGCTATGCCTCACACCACATTCCGGCACAAGGCAGCCTGATTCCGGCGGACAGCCGCACCAAGCTGAATCTGGACTATGCTTCCTTTAACTATCTTTCTCCCATCAAAACAACAGAAAACGGCACCGCCTACTGGCTCGCAGGCCTGCGCTGTTACCGCTTCGATACTGCGTTGCAGTTCAGCAGTCCCGTACCGGCACTTAACCAAAAGTATGCTAAGCAGCTGAACCAGTTCGCCCCTGCCTTCGGCATCGGCGGCAAGCATTACCTTGATGAGGCACACCGGCTGCAGCTTTACAGCGAGCTTTCCGGCTTGCCCTTAGGCGGTCGCGGGCACACCTACGACCTTGATATCGGCGTAAAATACAGTCCTTGTAAAAACCTCAGCGCCAACGCCGGCTACCGTGTTCTGGATCTGAAAATCAAAAACGACGACGGCACCGGTCTGTACAAGCTTTCCGGCTGGTACGGCGGCCTGAGCTACAGCTTTTAACATTTTATTATGAAAACCAAAGAGGAGGTTCCGGCATGAAAACAATCACCGCTTTACTTATGGCAACACTTATTATGTGTCCCTGCAGCAGCATCATGGCTAAGAATCCTGCTGCCTCTGTAACCGACAAAGCACAAAAGGCATCAATTTCTACCATTAAAGATTTGGATAACGGGCGTTTGTACGTAATGGATTATACGGCAGACTATAAGCTGGACAAAATGCTGCAGCAGAATGTCAACAGCGTTGACACCATGCTGGCCTTCGTCGGCAGGGAGCTTCTCGGCGCAGCTAAACCGGCTCCTGGCGCTATTGATGCCGGCTGCAGCGCCTTCGCCGGACGCACGGAAGAAGGCAAGCCTATCTACGGACGCAACTTTGACTATAAAATGAAAATGACTGCCGTAATGGTACGCACTGCTCCTAAGGACGGCTATCGCTCTATCGGTATGGCGGATGCAGGCTGGGTAGGATACGATATCGGCAGCCTCAGCGACGGCAAAAGTGATTTATCGGCAGCAGTAGCAATGCCATACCTGATTATGGACGGTATGAACGAAAAGGGCCTTGCTGTCAGCGTGCTGAAGCTTGACGGCAAGCCTACGCACCAACGCACCGGCAAGCCTCAGATCACAACAACAGCTGCTCTGCGCCTGATGCTTGATAAGGCAGCCAATGTAGACGAAGCTTTAGCATTATTGGAAAAATATGATATGAATTCATCTATGGAAACTGCCAACTTCCATTTTCTGCTCAGCGATGCAGACGGGAAAAACGTTGTGTTGGAATATACTATTGATGATATGACCGTTATCAATACCAATTATGTTGCCAACCATTATCTGGCACCCAAAATGCATGGATTGGGACACGCCTATGACCGCTTTGCTGTACTGGATTCTGCTGTAAAGTTTAAAAAGAGCATCTTTACGCCCTTTGAAGCTATGTCCCTGCTTTCCCTGGTCAGCCAGCCGGAAACAGAAGAAGCAACCAGCATGACGCAATGGTCCGTAGTATATAATCTGCATGACCTGACAGCGCAGGTTGCCATCCGCAGAAATTATGATAAGCTGTTCAACTTTACGCTGGCAGATTTAAGCGGCACGGCTAAAATCTAAATTATAACCATATACCTTAAGCAAAAAGAAGCTGACAGGCACAAATGTGCCGCAGCTTCTTTTTTGTATAACTGCTTTCAGCAGTCCCAATCAGCCTGCTGCTTCTCCTGCTCCTCAATCTGCAGGCGCACCCGCTGCGCCGTACTGCGCACAGCGGCAGCATGTCCCTCCAGCGCGGCGAAGGGTGCAAACTGCGCTGCCCGCTCTGCCAACGGCATCTGCCGATGCCTTTTTGATACATGATGCGGCAAATTGATAATATCCTCATAATTATCACTCATGCCTTGTGCCCTCCTATCTGTTCGTTGCGCTCCTTTGCTGTTGCCCCGTCAAGCAGGCTCATGCCCTTCAAAACGGCATTCTTGCCAAAGCGCCGCTTAATCTCCAGCTGTGCCTGCTGCAATCTGTTTTCGCGCTGCCCTGCAGCCTGCTGCACTGCCTCATTCCCAAAGTCAAACAAGCTCAGCTCCTGTTCCTGCTTCTTGTCCGCAGCCTGCGCCGGAAGCACATGATTCGCTGCCAAAGTCAGCCGCCGCACCAAAAGATTGCTGTCCGTAATGCGCTTGTACAAATCCGCTGCCGCCTGCACCAGCAGTTTAGATGAAGAAGAAAAGCTCCCCAGATTAAAGCTGCCATGCGCATGCTGCGGCACCCTGCGCCCATAACGGTCAATCTTCACCACACCCCGGTAACTGCTGCCAGCCTTCAAATTATCGATATCATAGCCCACAGTAAGCACTATCTGGTCGGTCACCAGCGCCTTGCTCACCAGCTCCAGCGCCAGCGCATCCGCCATCTCACGCAGCACCAAAAGTGCCTCCGCCGATTCATACGCACGATGCAGCACCTGTCCCGAGCTCAGGCTGCAGACCTGCGGCCGGTAGCCCTTCACATCGGCAATCGTACAAGGCTCCCATCCCCAGGCATGGTCAATCAAAAGCTCCGCATTTTTTCCGAAAAGACGGTACAGCAGCTCTTCATTATATACCGAGCAGCGCGCTATATCACCCATAGTATATATGCCTCTGGCCTCCAGCTTACTTGCGTAGCCACGGCCGACGCGCCAGAAATCCGTCAGCGGCCGGTGCTGCCACAGCTCACGCCGAAAGCTCTGCTCGTCCAGCTCCGCAATACGCACGCCGTTGGCATCCGCCGCAATATGCTTCGCCCGCACATCCATCGCCACCTTCGCCAAAAACAAATTGGTGCCGATGCCTGCGGTAGCGGTAATACCTGTTTCGCGCAAAACATCCAAAATAATCCGCATCGCCAGCTCCCGCGCCGTCAAGCCGTAAAGCTCAAAATATTGCGTTACATCCATAAACACCTCGTCCACAGAATAAACAATGATATCCTCCGGCGCCACATAACGCAGATAAATTTCGTAAATCCGCGTGCTGTATTCCATATAATAGGCCATCCGCGGCGGCGCAATAATAAAATCAAGTGCCAGCTGCGGCTCGCTCTGAAGCTGCGCATAGGAGCACGACGAACCGCAAAGCTGCCTGCCTGGAGCAGCAAAACGCCGTGCGGCATTTATCTGCTGCACACGCTGCTTCACCTCAAACAAGCGCCCGCGCCCCGGAATACCGTAGCTTTTCAGCGAAGGCGTCACCGCCAGACAGATGGTTTTATCCGTCCGCCGCTCATCCGCCACCACCAGATTAGTATCCAGAGGATCAAGTCCGCGCTCACGACATTCTACCGATGCATAAAACGATTTCAAATCTATAGCAATATATGTACGCTGCAACGCCTTCTCCTCCTTTACTGTCAGCTTTGTTTTTATTATAGCACTTTCAAGCGTACATGTCTGTATTATAATAAAAATATTTTCGTTATTTTAGACAAAGAAAATCCCCTGCACACAATCAGGCAGGGGAACAACGCAAATTCTTATTCATGCTTCTCCGGGAATTTAGGTCTGGGGAAGTTAGGCCCGGACGGCTTAAGCGTAAAGCCACGGCCGAAGACATCGTTAACATCACTGATAATCATAAAAGCACTGGGGTCAATCTCGCGCACAATGGAGCGTACCTTTGCCAGCTGCGTCAGCTTGATGACTACAAAAACCAGCTCGCGGTGACGATGCGTAAAGCAGCCCTCGCCGCTGATATAGGTAACACCGCGGCCAACGATTTTAATAATCGCTTCCGCAATCTCCTCGTGATGCTCGCTGATGATGATAACCTTCTTTTTATAATCAAAGCCTGTCGTAAACGCATTACAGGTTTTAGTCATCACAAAAAAGGTAAGCAATGTATACAGCACCGGCTCAATACCGAATAAGGAAACGCTGGCCAGCAGCAGGCAGATGTTGAAGGCAAAGCCTGTCGTACTGATAGAGATAGAATAATTTTTCTGGATAATAGCGCCGATAATATCCGTACCGCCGCTGGAGCCGCCCACGCGGTACATGCACGCAGCACCGATGCCGTAAAGCACACCGCCGGCAATGCAGGCCAGCAGCTTGTCATGCACTACAGTATAGGTCGACAAAAAATGAAAGAAATCCAGGGATACAGAAAAAGCAATAATACCATACAGCGCGCTGATAGTATATTCCCTGTCCATATACTTATAGGCTAAAAAGAACAGCGGCACGTTGCAGATTAAGCTGGTAGCGCCCATCGGCAGGCCGGCAACATAATAAGCAAGTACGGCAACGCCGCCGATGCCGCCGCTGAGCATCTTATTAGGCATATAAAAGGTATTCATGGCAATACCCATAATCGCACAGGCCAAGGTCACCATAGCATAATGGTAAAGTTTTTTCTTCAAAGCGGGATTCATAGAGTTCTCCTTTGCAAGCAAAATATTCTGAATATGTTTTTTATGTATATATTGTAACACTTTAACGCAGAAAGGCAACAACTAAATATTTTTCTCGCCAAAATCCCGAACGTTCGAAAAAAATTCTTGCTATGCAGGCATAAGCAGTATAAAATAATACTGTATACAACATTAGGCAGGTGAACTTATAATGAAGCAAATAAAAGAAACGGCATACGCCAAAATAAATCTGGGACTTGATATTCTCGGCAAGCGAGAGGACGGCTACCATGAGGTAAGTATGATTATGCAGAGCGTCGGTCTGAGCGACGAGGTTGTTATCAGCAAGGGCAACGGCATTCAGATCAGCTGCAATCTGCACAACCTCAGCTGCGGTCCTGATAACCTGGCCTACAGAGCAGCCGCATTGCTCGCAGGTCACTGCGATATTATTCCGAACGTTCACATCGCCTTGAACAAAAAAATTTTTCTGGCGGCAGGACTGGCAGGCGGCAGCAGTGATGCAGCAGCAGTTTTGCGCGGTCTGAACCGTTATTGGGAGCTTAACCTGGAAAATTATGAACTGGAACAGCTCGCTGCACAATTAGGCAGCGATATCCCCTTCTGCATCGAAGGCGGCACCATGCTGGCAACAGGACGCGGTGAAGTCCTCACCAAGCTGGAGGACATGCCCGAAACCTGGCTGGTACTGGCCAAGCCCCGCGGACTGGAGGTTTCCACCGCCTGGGTTTACAAGAACTTTAACCACGGCCGTGTAGTTCATGCACCCTGCATCTGGCAGCTGGAAGCATATCTGCGCGAAGGCGGCAAAGCCATCGTTCCCTACATGGGCAATGTTTTAGAAACAGTAACTATCCCGGCACACCCCGTTATAGCCTCTATTAAGGCTGCTATGCTGGGAGCAGGCGCCTACTATTCTCTTATGAGCGGCAGCGGCCCGACAGTATTCGGTCTTACCGCTGACAAAGAAACTGCGGAACGTGTGCAGCAGGCACTGACAGATTTTGATGTAGAAACAGCTATTACGACAACTATCGGAAGGAGAAACTAATATGTCCGGACATTTGCAGCCTATAAAACTAGACAGCTACAAGCCTCTGCGTGAGCTTGTCTGTGAAAATATCCGTCAAGCCATTATTGACGGCACCTTCAGCCCCGGGGAACGCCTCATGGAAATCCAGCTGGCTGACGAAATGGGCGTAAGCCGTACGCCCGTGCGCGAAGCTATCCGTAAGCTGGAGCTGGAAGGCTTTGTAGTTATGATTCCCCGTCGCGGTACCTATGTTGCCGATATTTCCATTAAAGATATCACCGAAATTTACGAAATCCGTATCAGCCTTGATATTCTGGCTGCCGGTCTGGCTGCCGAGCGTATTACGGATGAGGAGCTTGAGCAGCTTAACGGTTATCTTATTGAAATCGGCCAGCATATCGCCAACAACGATATGGATAAAATCGTCGAAGTAGATACTGCTTTCCACGATATGTTATACACTGCCAGCCGCAACGAGCGTCTGCGCAGCATCATCAATAACCTGCGCGAGCAGATGACTACTATCCGCGGCCGTTCCATGAGCTACCCAGGACGTTTGGTGGAAACCATGGACGAGCACCGCAATCTGGTAGAAGCAATTGCCGCACATGATGTAGAACGTGCGCAATACGCAGCCCGTATCCATCTGGAAAACGCCGAGCACACCCTCATGCGTTCCCTCAGCGAGCATCTGCCACAGAAGAAGGCGTAAGCATGACAACTGCTAATATAGATGCTTTTATTGTAGCAGGCGGCCTCAGTCCCTGGCTGAAGTCCTATGCCGGCACCGAACACCGCTGTCTGGCACCGCTTGGCGATAAGCGCCTCATAGACTATATCATTGCAGCCCTGCAGGGAAGCGGACGCATCCGCCGTATTGTCGTAGCTGCCCGCCCCGAAGCCTTGGCGCTTTTAGAGGGTACGTTACCGGCCGACGTTCTGCTGTGTGAAGCCGCAGGCGACCTGCCGGCTACAGCCTTCGCTGCCTCCGAAGCCTTAGGCCCTGATGCCAGTGAAAAGCTGCTGGGAGTATGCGACGACATTCCGCTGCTGACCTCCCTTGCAGTACGCGACTTTCTTGCAGCCTGCAATGCCTTCCCCGAAGGCCAGCTTTATTATCCCATCATCCCCAAGGATGCCTGCCTGAGTGCTTATCCCGATGCAAAGCGCACCTACGGCAAGCTGCGTGACGGCGTCTTTACTGGCGGCAACATGATGCTTATGGCCAAAGAAATTATTCCCGGCGGCCAGCAAAAAGCACGCGAAATCTTTGCCCGCCGCAAATCACCGCTTAAGCTGTGCAACTGGCTCGGATGGGGCTTTTTGATAAAGCTCCTGTGCCATCGTCTGACAGTGGCCGATGCGGAAACACGCACCTCCGCACTTCTGGAAATGCGCTGCAAAGCCATCATCACCCGTCATGCATGTATCGGCATGGATATAGATAAACCAAGTGATTTAGAACTTGCAAGGAGGACGCTTACATATGGTAAAAGCCAAAAGAATTGAACGCGTAGCAGCGTTAAGTAAACTTTTAGCCGATCATCCATATCGGCTGTTTTCATTTTCATATTTCTGCAAAAAATTTGCTATCGCCAAATCCACCCTCAGCGAGGATGTTTTAGCCGTAAAATCTGGATTGGAGCTTTACGGCCTGGGCAAGGTAGAAACAGTTTCCGGCGCTGCCGGCGGTGTACGCTTTATCCCCGGCCATCTGCCGGAGGATGACGCAGCCTTCTTGGAAGAGCTGGCTGCCCGCCTCACCTCTCCGGACCGCATCCTGCCAGGCGGTATGCTTTATACTACCGACATTCTCTGCCATCCGGAAACCGTAGTGCGTCTGGGTGAAATCTTTATGCTCCGCCTGCAGGAGCTGGCACCGGACTGCATCATGACGGTTGAAACAAGCGGTATTCCGCTTGCTATGCAGACAGCGCGTGCGTTTAACGTGCCTCTTGTTATCGCCCGTCACACCAGTGATATTACCGAAGGCAGCACCGTCAACATCAATTACGTCAGCGGCTCCACCAAGGTTATCCAAAACATGGCCATGCCCAAGCGCGCATTGCAGCCCGGCAGCCGTGTGCTGATTGTGGATGATGTTATGAAGGGCGGTGGCACCGCCAAGGGTATGATTGCTTTGGCTCACGAAGTCGGCGCTCAGGTTGTGGGCAAGGCCTTTTTAATTGCCACAGCCGCACCGGAACGCAAGCTGGTAGAAGATTACACTGCCTTCTTCACCCTGCATAACGTAGACGAAGAACAGCAGAAAGTAACATTGAAAGTAAATAAATAATATAGAATACATAAGGCTGGCTAGAAGGTATTTTTAGATAATGCCTTATAGCCAGTCAGGAAAGGAAGAACTCACATGTCAGAATTAGTAGCAATAATCCTCGCCGCAGGCAAAGGCACAAGAATGCGCAGCAAATACCCCAAGGTACTGCACAAGGTAGGCGGCAAGCCCATGCTGCAGCACGTAATTGACGCTGCAAGCGCTGCCGGCGCAGACAAAAAGGTTGTTATCGTAGGCCATGAAGCAGAGCTGGTAGAAGCAATGGTAGGCAATCAGGGAACTATCGCCCTGCAGGCCGAGCAGCTTGGCACCGGCCACGCTGTAATGCAGACTGCCGATGCCCTAAAGGACTTCCACGGCACTGCGCTCATCCTGTGCGGTGACACTCCGCTGCTGGACGGCGAAGAGCTGAAAAAATTCTGCGAAGCACATCAGGAAAGCGGCGCTGTTGCTACCGTACTTACGGCAATTATGGATGACCCGTTCGGCTACGGCCGCATTGTACGCGATGCCAACGGCAATGTACAGGGCATCGTAGAGCAAAAGGATGCTACCGAAGAGCAGAAGGCTATCAAGGAAATCAACACCGGTATTTACTGCATGGAATGCCCGCAAATGTTTGACGTGCTGGCTACCCTGACCAACGACAATGCACAAGGCGAATATTACCTGACTGACGTACTGCAAAAGCTCAACGAAGCAGGTGCTAAGGTTGGCGGTATTTCCACTGCCGACAGCGATATGGTTATGGGCATCAACTCCCGCAAGCAGCTTTCCGTTGCCGAAGGCGTTATGCGCCAGCGCATTTTGGATAAGCTGATGGATGCAGGCGTAACCATTATGGATCCTGCCAGCACCTTCATCGAAGCAAGCGTAAAAATCGGCCGCGATACCGTTATTTATCCCTACACCTGGCTGGAAGGTACAACTGAAATCGGCGAGGACTGCGAAATCGGTCCTAACGCCCGCTTCACCAATGTAAAAATCGGTGACGACAACCATCTGCAATTCATCTACGGCCATGACTGCGAGGTTAAAAACCACGTTACCGCAGGTCCGTATGTGCATCTGCGTCCCGACACCGTTATCAGCGACCACGTTAAAATCGGCAACTATGTAGAGGTTAAAAACTCTAACGTAGGCGAAGGCACCAAGCTGCCGCATCTCACCTACATCGGCGACAGCGATATCGGCAGCGGCGTTAACATGGGCTGCGGCTGCATCACCGTCAACTACGACGGCAAGAAGAAGCACCGCACCGTTATCGGTGACAACGCCTTCGTCGGCTGCAACACCAACCTTGTTGCACCTGTAACCGTACAGGCCAACACCTACATCGGTGCAGGCAGCACTATCACCAAGGAAGTACCCGAAAATGCTCTGGGTATTGCACGTGCCCGCCAGAAAAATATCGAAGGCTGGGCCGAAAAATACCGTAACGAGGGTAAATAAGCTTTTATAGTCACATATGTGTCAAAAAGTTTACAAAAAACTTGTGATTTACGTGTTTTTTGTGTATAATTAAATTTAAGTAAAGTTTTGCTCATCGCACCAGCAAACTACAAACAAGGTAATTTTGGAGGGATTGGACATGTTGTCTGACGAGAATAAGTTAAGAATATTTACCGGTAATGCAAACCCTGATCTGGCACGCGAAATTGCTGCTTACCTCGGAACCACCGTTGGTGATTCTGTAGTTAACCGTTTCAACAACGGCGAAGTTCAGGTAATGATTAACGAAAGTGTACGTGGCAAGGATATCTTCATTGTACAACCGACCTGCGGCCCTATCGTTAACGATAACGTAATGGAGCTTTTGATTATGGCTGATGCCTTCAAACGCGCCAGCGCTAACCACATCACTGCTGTTATCCCCTACTATGGCTATGCACGCCAAGACCGCAAAGCACGCGGCCGTGAGCCTATCACTGCTAAGCTGATGGCAGACCTGCTGGAAACTGCAGGCATTACCCGTGTAGTAACCATCGACCTGCACGCTGCACAAATTCAAGGCTTCTTCAACATCCCCTTTGACCATATGCCCGGCGGCCCGCTGATGGCAGAATACATTAAATCCAAGAATCTGGAAGACATGGTTGTTATCTCTCCGGACCTTGGTGGCGTAAGCCGTGCCCGCAATTTCGCTGAAATGCTGAATGCACCGCTGGCTATCATCGACAAACGTCGTCCGGAACCCGGCGTTGCTGAGGTTATGAACCTGATTGGCGACGTTAAAGGCAAAACCTGCATCATGGTAGACGACATGGTTGATACCGCAGGCTCCCTGACCGAAGGCGCACGCGCTCTGAAGAAATTCGGTGCTAAAGAAGTATATGCATGCTGCACTCACCCGATCCTGACCGATCCGGCATTGTCCCGCATTGCTCAATCCGATATCACCGAGCTGGTTGTTACCAACACCATTCCTCTGGCTCCTTCCAAAAAGCACCCGAAAATTAAGGTGCTCTCCATTGCGCCGATTCTGGCAGAAACCATTCTGCGCATTTACAATGACTGGTCTGTAAGCCAATTATTCGATACCAAACACTAAGCGTAATATAAAAAGGCTTGCCTCTGGCAAGCCTTTTTGTTATGATTAAAGCCGGCAAAACTACCGGCTTTAATATTTGGAGTAATTATGCGTATCATTTATCTTCTTATCATCTGCTCCCTTGCCGGCGTACTGCTGCTGTGGCTGGGGATATACAAAAAAATCAGCAGAAAGACTGCCGCTATAAGCGCTGCTCTCAGCCTTGCGCTTGCAGGCGCGTTGCTCTTGCTTGCCGTACTTCCCGGCAACAGCTTTTACGGCAAGGTTATAACACATGCGGAAAACACCCATGGGCGCAAGCTCATTGCCCTCACCTTTGACGACGGCCCTTATCCGCCCTATACCCAGAAGCTGCTCAAGCTTTTGGCTGCCAAAAATGTGCATGCCACCTTCTTCATGGTTGGCGAAAACGCTGCCAAGCATCCGGAAACAGTAAAGCTCGTCCAGGCACAAGGACATCTGATTGCTCTGCATGCAGGCTATCACAAGGATTTGCTTAAGCTCAGCAGCAGCGAAGCTGCCGCCAACATCGCCTACGGCAAGGAAACGCTGCAGAGCATCACCGGTACTGCACCGCAATATATGCGTCCGCCGCACGGCTTCAAGGACTGGAGCACTGTCAAGGCTATCAATGATGCAGGTATGCAGATAGTAAACTGGAGCATCATTCCCCGCGACTGGACAAACCCAGGCGTGCAGATAATCGCCGGCAGAGTCTGCGAGAACGCATCCCCCGGTGCTATTGTCCTGCTGCATGACGGCGACAGTCCCAAAAACTCCGCACCGCGCGACCAGACGATTGAGGCAGTCGGCCTCATCATCGACCGTCTGCGTGCAGAGGGATATGAATTTGTCACCATCGAAGAACTTAATAAATAAAAAGGAGCAACAATATGAAACTAATTGTCGGCCTTGGCAATATCGGCCGCGAATACGAAAATACCCGTCACAACATCGGCTTTATGGTAGTTGACGAGCTGGCACGCCGTCTTGGCGTAAGCTTCGGCAAGGAGGACCGCAGTGCCTATATGGCAGAATACCGCGCTCCAGAAAAAATTATCATCATCAAGCCTACCACCTACATGAATCTCAGCGGCGTTGCCGTAGGTGCCTACGCCAACTTCTATCACATCGACCCGGATGATATCGCTGTTATCCAGGATGATATGGATATGCCTGTAGGTCAGCTGCGCATCCGCCGCAAGGGCAGCGCCGGCGGCCACAACGGCATCAAATCCATTACCGAGCATTTGGGCACCGATGCTTACCCGCGCTTTAAAATCGGCATCGGCCATCCGGCACGCAATAATAAGGCCGTTGTCAACCATGTACTGCATGCCTTCCAGGGCGAGGACAAAACCGCTATCGAAGCGGCAGTAGCAGAAATGGCCACTGCGCTGGAGGAATGGATTAAATCCGGCGATATCGAAGAGGTTATGCAGGCCCACAACAAGAAAAAGCCTAAGGCTGAAAAACCTGCGGCTGAATAAGCAATGCAAAAGAACTAGCAAGAGCAGTCATAGCTCCAGCTAGTTCTTTTTTGGTTATGCAATTTGTTTAACGAAATTACGGCTTATTAAAGGCCGGTGTCAGCATCGGTTCTACAGCACCTTTATCAGGAGTAAGGTCTGCCGTTCCCCTGAGCACGACTTTGTCGGCAAGAACAAAGCCGTTCAGCTGACAGCCTGCACCTATCGTCACCGTTCCCTTCGCCAGCAGCAGCGCCTGTGCCATTTTGGTGCCGTCGCCCAGCGTAATATCGCCCTCTTCACTGATAAGCACTATGCGGTCCGGGTAATATGAACCCGGTGCGGTATTTATCGACAGCTTATCGGCTATCAGTGTTGCACCCTGCAGACCTTTGCTGCCAAGACTCAGCGAAGTGTTGCTCCTCAGATAATAAAAGCGGGCGCTGAGGCCGTTTTCCTCCGTATTCCTTTTGTTCAGCGAAGCAGCGCATTTATTCTGCAGAAAGCTAATCTGCGGCAGCCTTACTTCTTCTGTGCTTGTATATAACGCTGCCTGCTGCAGATATTCACTTCCTGTCAGCGAACGTCCCGCAAGAACGCTCTTAGCTGCCAGCTTCCGCATCTCCGGACTGAAGCTCACCCTGAGCCTGTGCAGCCGCTGTACTGCGCCAACATGATTAGCGGCTACGGCAGACACCTTCAAGTAATCTATCTGCCCATCCGAGCTGTAACTGCTTTCGCTTGTCACTTTTACCGGTTCGTTGCCCGGCTGCAGCTCGCCCTCATAGCAAAGCTGCGTACCCGCAGGCTGCGGTTTTTGACCTATAGCCTGCAATACGGAGCCGCACAACAGCCGCAGCTGCTGCCCCCGTAAAAAATCCTTTTCCGCCTCATAGCCCTTTACTGCATAAAGCAGGCAAAGCTGGGCACTGAGTGCCAACAGCAGCGCTGCCAGCAGGCACGGAAGCGATATACTGCCCTTTGCGCTATGCATCATCTGTTATCCTCGCACTATAACAAATAAGATACTGCGTCACCCGCATGCTTCTGCCGTTACGGTAAAGATCGAAGCTTACGCACAGCATTTGCGGCGAGCAGCGTCGCACCTGCCATCTGAAAACGCCAACCTCCTCCAGCGACACCGGATTCACACCCGTGCCTTTATTGGTACGCGTCCTCTGGTATATGCCCTGCTTATCGCTGTAAACAGTCACCTGCTTACACCCCTCAAGCATCCTGCAGTTTATTTTGCCGTCAGCCTGCAAGCTCACGCTCTGCGCATCATAGCAGACAGTCTTTTCCAACTGCGCCAAAATATGCCGTCTGGCTTCCTGCAGCTGCAGCTCATCCTGCAGGCAGTCAAAACTGCGACAGGCGGCGCCTGTTGCCTTAAAAACCAATGTCACCAGCACTGCTGCCAGCAGTAATCCCAACAGCACCTCCGTCAGCAGATAGCCTCTCTGCCGTCGGCAGCGCACGGATAAGCGTAACCCTGACCTTGCCATAAGCAGCCTGCACCTCCTGTACCGCTAAACCGTCTGTGCTGCCGGAGCTAATCCTTTGCGTCACGTCAAAGCGGCCGCTATATTCTTCGCCCGCCAACACCTGCTGTGCGGCCTGCACCGCCTGCTGCAGTTCAAGGCTTTCATTCAGCAGATAATTGCTGCGGTAAAAGCCCTGTATCGCTGTCGCCAGCAGCACTGCCGTAAGGCAGAAGCACACCAGCTCCTGTACCAGGCAAAAGCCTCTGCTATTTTTCATAAACAGTCACCCTGCCTGTAACCGGCTGCACCGTCAGCCGGCAGTACATATCAGGCAGCTGTCTATGCTCCAGCCTGTACCCGCCAATGGCTGTCGGATTGCCGTTTTCATTATAGCTGAGATTCTTAATCGCTTTTTCGCACGTCAGGCTGATGTCCGCATCAAGCCTTACACGCTTCCAGATTTTATGCGCGCGCTCAATTCTGTAGCTATGCTTATCCTTATCGCTGACTTTAAGCGTGTACATATAATTTCCCGGCTGAAACAGCGTCTGCTGCTGCATCTGTCTGATATCCGCCGCCAAAAGATATGCTGTATAGCGCAGCTGCTGCCTGTAATACTGCCGCTGCAACGTCTTGCTTCCGGGATACAGCATTACTGCCGCAAGTCCCAGGCACCCAAGTGCCAGCAGCAGCTCCAACAGCAGATAGCCTGCTGTCTTATTGTTCACCGGCGTTAGCTTTACTGCCCGGTGAGGTTACTGCCGCACCCTTGCTGTTTTTGCCGCTGAGGGTATAGGTGCCGTCGGTTGTATTGGGTGTATAGGTAAGTGCCTCGCCCTTGGCATCCTTGAATTCCAGCTTACCGCCCAGATATTCGCTGTCCAGTGTAGTAAGCTCTGCCGGCACAGTGCCTGCATCCATCTTATACAGCTGAATTGCCTGGTCGATAGTCACCAGATCGTTTTGCAGACGGGCATTCTTCACTCTGTCGTTAGCACCCGAAAGCGAAGGCAGCAGCATGGTAGCCATAATGCCAATCAGCGCCGCCGCTGCTACTACCTCGATTAAAGTAAAGCCTCCCTGTTTACGTATTGTTTTTAACATAATCGCACCTCCTGAATTTACTCCGGCATTGCCGAAAGCATCTCAAATAGCGGACCGATAACTATGCAGACGATTCCCGCTATGATAATCGCTGCCACTAAAAGCAGCAAGGGCACCAGCAGCTCCTGCAGCCTGCCAAGCTGCTGCTGCAGACGCTGCTCACCGGCCGTTACTGCTTCCTGCAGCATTTGCGGCAGATAGCCTGTAGATGCGCCCACGCATACAAGCTCCAGCATCAGCGGCGAAAAAAGCTCTTTCGCGCCGCCTGCAGCCTGTTCAATCGCAATGCCTCGCTTTAGCCTGCTGTTCAGCAGGCGCAGCTGCCCGGCATACTGCTCATCATCCATGGTATCCGTCACAATCGCCACCGCTCTTGTTATGCCTACACCGCTTTCCAAAAGCAAGGCCAGCAATCTGCAAAAGCGTACTTCTAATAAAAGGCCATGAAAATTTCCGCTTAACCGGCTGCGTAAAAAACAGCGCAGCAGCCTGCGTCCCAGCAAAAAAAGTGCAGCTGCTACGCCTGCCGTCAACGCCAGCGCTGCCAACGGCTGCTGCAGCAAAGCATCCTTCAGCGTCAGCAGCAAAGCCAATGTACCCGCCGGCAGCACGCCCATAGCGCTGTAGGTATCCGCCAGCACCGGCAGGATATAAAGCAGAAACAGCAGCAGCACGCCAAAGGACGCCAGCAGCAAAAATGCCGGATAAGTTACGGCCCTCTGCACAAAACGCCGCAGCTTAAGCTGGCGGCTGTAATAATCTGCCAGCTGCTCCAGCAACGTGGCCAGCTCACCGCTTTCTTCCCCCACAGCCACCAAAGTAACTGCCAGCTGAGTACAGCAATCCGCTTCCGTTGCCAAGGCCTGTGCCAGGCTGCTGCCACGGCGCAGCCTTTGCTGCAGACGATAGCAGAACAGCATCTGCTTAGCGCTGCCATGCTTTTGCAATAGCTGCAGCGCATTCAGCAACGGCAGGCCGCTGCGCAGGATAACCGCCAGTTGCCTGTAGAAGCTGATCTGCTCCGCCAGGCTCACGCCTCCTCTAAGCTTAATTTTCATCACCTCCACATGGCCGATTATAGACTATTTGTGAATTTTCTGTCTAATTTTATTTGTCACATATGTGAAATCTGTGTGACATAAAAAATCTTTTTTACCGCAAGCAAAAGAAAAAACTCTGCAAGCCTCATATTACAGGACTTACAGAGTTTTTCTTAACCGATTAATTTCCTGAAAATTATCTGCAATTATAACGTTCTAAGCAGTCTAAGCAACAATATTTTGCTCATGACCATGACGAAGCCAAACGCAAGCGCTGATGCCGAAAAGAATCACACCGGCTACTACAAAAAGGCTTTGCAACGGCGCAAATGTAGCAATAGCTCCGCCAAGTACAGGACCTACCATGGAACCGAACTGCTGCGCACTGAACATAAAGCCAAAAACGCGTCCGCGCTGGTCGGTAGTTGTATTGCTGGCCAAAACCGCACTCAGCGAAGGCTGAATACCGGCACAGCACAAGCCATAGCAAAAATTGCAGACACAGAACAAAAGCAGTGTCTGTGGCATTGCCGTCACCGCACTCATCAAGCCGGAAAGCAGCGTAGCAGCGCACAACGCTTTATAAAAGCCGTGCTCCTGTCCGAAGCGTCCCCAGCTCGGCGCAGTAATAGCACTGGCAATGCCTACGAGCGAAAAGGCCACGCCGGAAAGAAACATAATGTTGCCCTCACCATGATTCAGCTCTGCCACATAAAGGCTCAAAATCGGCTGAATCAGCAGGATAACCATCTGAGCTACAGCAATGTAAATCAGCGTTTCACGAATTACAGGTTGCTGTAAAAGCTGTACCTGCGGCTTGGCCGCAAGCTTTTTCGGCTCCGCCTTCGGCGGCTCGGGAATGTAGAACATAAATACCAGCGTAATAATCGTCAGTAACCCACCTGCAACGAAGAATGAGGCACGCATGCCAAACAGTGTTGCCAATGAACCACCTACAAGCGGACCAATGACGTTGCCGCATGTCAGTCCTGCCTGCATAATGCCCAGGCTTACGCCCAGCTTTTCCATCGGCACCAGGCTGGTAGCAATAGCCAGGCAGGCGCTCCACAAGCCAGCAGCAAAGCCCTGCAGCACACGCACGCCGAACATTTGCTCCGGTGTTGTTACTATGCCGCCCAAAAAGTACGACAGAGCCAGGCCTGCACCCGCACGCACCGCCATCATCTTTTTGCCGCGCGTATCAGCCATTTTACCCCAGATAGGCGCCATGATACCGCCAATCAGAAAGGTTATGGAAAAAATCGCGCCGTTCCACATTTTTACATCGTCTGCGCTCACTCCCAGCTCGTTCATAAGATACATTGGCAAAAAGGGAATAAGCATAGTATAGCCTGCAGCCATCAGCACAACATTAACCGTAAGAATGGCTAAAACAATCTTCCAGTTTTTCATAAAATCCACCTCAAAATAAAAAATCATACAGCAGTAATAGATTATTATAACGCTAAGGCCGTTTTTGTGCAAATAAAAAATCTGCAATACAGCCTCAATTGCATAATAAAATTACGCTTAGAAAAACGAGTTCCGCCGCAACAGAAACATATATAAAACTGTACCAAAACAGTATCAACATAACAAAACAGAACGCCGAAACCCGCTTGCCTAACGGATTTTCAGCGTTCTGTCTGTTTTTGGAGGAGAAAATATGAATTTGCTTAAAAAGCAAATAGCAGCTTGTTTAAAAGTAGAGGAGCTAACCAATGCACTTAAGGAAATTGTCAAGGTCAAAGGTCAAGGCTGCAATGCAAAATCAGGAAGGGACGATATACATTGGTTAGCCATCACTAACTTCACGATTATTGTAGCACATATTTTTACAGTTAGCAATAGCTAATTTTAATTTTTTTATTTTTTTTTCGCGATTAACGCTGCGTGCAAAAAACAACGCAGTCACGTTGCCGTTTTACGGAATACGTAACTGCGTTTAAACTTGCACTTATTTTATACTTCCGGCTTGTTCTCGCCGGCAGCTTCCTTAGCCTGCTCCTGCTGCAGCAAAGCCATAAACTGCTCGCCGGTAATAGTTTCCTTCTCCAGCAGGTATTGTGCCAGTACATCCAGCTTATCTCTGTTGTCCTGCAAAATCGTGCGTGCCTTTTCGTGAGCCTCCTTAATCAACGCCAAAACCTTGGCATCAATCTTGCCGGCTGTAGTTTCACTGCACTGCAGGGCAGCGTCGCCGCCCAGATAACGGTTGCCCACAACCTCGGTAGCCATCATATCAAATTCTTCCGTCATGCCCAGACGCGTTACCATGCTGCGTGCCAGCTTGGTTGCCTGCTCGATATCATTGGAAGCGCCGCTGGTAATGCTGCCGAAAACAACCTCCTCGGCACTGCGGCCGCCGGTCATGGTTACAATCTTGTTGAACAGCTCTTCCTTGGTCATCAGCACGCTGTCATTTTCGCTGATTTGCATGGTGTAGCCCAAGGCGCCGTTGGTACGCGGAATAATGGTGATCTTGTGTACAGGAGCACTGTGCTTCTGCATCGCAGCCACGAGCGCATGGCCGATTTCATGGTAGGCAATAACCTTTTTCTCTGCGGGAGAAATTACCGCACCCTTACGCTGGTAACCGGCGATAACGGTTTCAATGGATTCCTCCAGATCTTCCTGCTCCACCACGTTACGATGCATTTTTACGGCACGCAAAGCACCCTCATTGATAATATTGGCGAGCTCTGCACCGCTGGCTCCGGCTGTTGCCCGCGCCAACGTGCCATAGTCGATATTGTCTGCCATACGCACGTTACGTGCATGAACCTTCAGGATAGCCTCACGGCCTTTCAGATCCGGCAGCTCAACAGGAATGCGGCGGTCAAAACGTCCCGGACGCAAAAGCGCCTTATCCAAGGATTCCGGACGGTTAGTAGCCGCTAAGATTACTACGCCCTTGCTGCCGTCAAAGCCGTCCATTTCGCTAAGCAGCTGATTTAAAGTCTGCTCTCGTTCATCATTGCCGCCGAACTGGCCGTTATCACGGCGTTTGCCGATGGCATCGATTTCATCGATAAATACTATGCAAGGTGCCTTTTCCTGAGCCTGCTTGAACAAATCGCGCACACGGGCAGCGCCCATGCCGACGAACATTTCTACAAATTCACTGCCGCTGATGCTGAAGAACGGCACCTTAGCTTCGCCGGCTACCGCACGCGCCAACAAGGTTTTACCTGTACCAGGAGGGCCTACCAGCAATGCACCCTTCGGCATGTTAGCACCGATATCCTTGTACTTGCCGGGATTATGCAGAAAATCCACCAGCTCCATCAGTGCTTCCTTAGCCTCGTCCTGACCTGCTACATCGGCAAAGCTTTTGCCAGTCTGCGCTTCCACATAGACCTTGGCATTGCTCTTGCCGAAGCTCATAGCGTTACCGCCCATACGCTTGCCCATGAAGTACATAAATAACTGTCCCAAGCCAAAGAAAATCAAAATCGGCAGTACCCAATTGGTGAAAAAGGTTACCAGAGGACTTTGTTCCTTAGGCACAACCTGCGTAAATTCTACCTTACTCTTCATCAGGCGGTTGGCCAGCTCCGGGTCCTCCACCCTGCCGGTAACATAAATTTCTTTTTCGTTGTTCTTATCAACCGCAGCCAGACGCTTATCGGTAATTTCTACCTTAGATACCTTGCCTTCATCCACCATCTGAAGAAAATTATTATAGGAAACCTCCTTCATTTTCGGGTTGAAGAACATTGGCATGATTACGGAATTGAATACCAGAATCAAAACCAGCATCAGCATATAATAATACGTCAATGGCCGTTTTTTACCATTATTATCGTTCATCATTTCATCTCCTCGCTATGCTTTATAAGTATTATTGTATACCTATTTATAGCAATAAACAAACGAAAAAAATGTGAAGCTGATTGTATCGTCAAGACAAAAAGTGTTAAAAAATCACACTCTCCTCGTCCCCTGCAAGAATACTTGTATACATGCGTCCTATCCCTTGAATTTACATGCCGTTTTCTATACAATTAGCTTGTAACTATCTAAGGAGGTCAAACTTATGCCTAAAATCAATACAGTTTTAGTTGCTAACCGCGGCGAAATCGCTATCCGCGTTTTCCGCGCCTGCAACGAATTAGGAATCCGTACTGTTGCTATATATTCCAAGGAGGACACCCTGTCCCTGCATCGCAATAAAGCCGACGAGGCCTACATGGTAGGCGAAGGCAAAAGTCCGACCGACGCTTATCTTGATATCGAAGACATTCTGCGCGTAGCCAAGGAGCATGACGTAGATGCCATCCATCCCGGTTATGGCTTTTTATCCGAAAACAGTAATTTAGCACGCCGCTGTGCTGAGGAAGGCCTGATTTTCATCGGCCCGCGTCTGGAGCACCTGGTAATGTTCGGCGACAAAATCAATGCCCGCAAACAAGCCGAGCTGGCAGGCATCCCCATGATTCCCGGCAGCAAGGGTACAGTAAACAGCCTCGACGAGGTACTGGCCTTTGGCGAAAAATGCGGTTATCCTATCATCATTAAAGCAGTCAACGGCGGCGGCGGCCGCGGTATGCGCGTTGTTCACAGCGCCGAAGAAGCCATAACTGCCTACGACATGGCTAAAAGTGAAGCTAAAAAAGCCTTTGGCAATGATGAAATATATCTGGAAAAATATCTGCAAAATCCGAAACACATTGAAGTACAGATTATCGGCGATACCCACGGCAATTTAATGCATCTGTTTGAGCGCGACTGCTCCGTACAGCGCCGCCACCAGAAGCTGGTTGAAATTGCTCCGGCCTTCGCTCTGCCTATAGAACAGCGCAAAGCTATCTGCGACGCTGCTGTCAAGCTGATGAAAAATGTTGACTACATCAGCGCCGGCACCGTAGAATTTTTGGCTACTCCCGACGGCAAGTTCTACTTCATTGAGGTTAACCCCCGCATTCAGGTTGAGCACACCGTTACCGAGCAGATTACCGGTATCGACATTGTGCAAACACAAATCAAAATTGCCGAGGGCTACAACCTGCACGGCCCGGAAATCGCCCTGCCGCAGCAGGATGAGCTGACAACTATCGGGCACGCTATCCAATGCCGTATTACCACTGAGGACCCGTCCAATAACTTTATGCCCGATACCGGCAAGCTGATTACCTACCGCAGCGGCGGCGGCTTCGGCATCCGTCTGGACGGTGGCAACGCCTTCACCGGCTCCGTCATCACTCCGTATTACGATTCTCTGCTGGTTAAGGCTACCACCTGGGGCCTCACTCACCAGATTGCAATTACCAAGATGCTGCGCTGCTTAAAAGAATTCCGTATCCGCGGCGTCAAAACCAATATCCAGTTTTTGGAAAACGTACTGCAGAACCCGCACTTCATCAAGGGCGATTATACTACCGACTTTGTTGATAATACACCGGAGCTGTTTGTCTTCCAGAAAACCTTGGACCGCGGCAACAAGCTGCTGAACTACATTGCTGATATCACCGTCAACGGTTATTCCAACGTCGGCGTACAGCCGAAGCCTGACTTTGCACCGCTGAATATGCCCAAACCCTACAACGGCATTCTGGCGTTGGGTGCTAAGCATGTTCTGGATACCCGCGGACCTGAAGGTCTGGCTGAATGGGTACTGGCACAGCAGGAGGTTCTGCTCACAGATACCACCTTCCGTGATGCGCATCAGTCTCTCTTCGCAACCCGCCTGCGTACTGCCGATATGCTGCGCGTTATGCGCGACACCGCCGGCAAGCTTCCCGGACTCTTCTCCTTTGAATGCTGGGGCGGCGCTACCTTTGACGTAGCCTATCGCTTCCTCGACGAAAGTCCCTGGCAGCGTCTGGCACAGTTCCGTCAGGCTGCACCGAACATTCTCTTCCAGATGCTGCTGCGCGGTGCCAACGCCGTAGGCTACACCAGCTATCCGGATAATGTTGTTAAGCAGTTCATCAAGCTGGCAGCCAAGAACGGTATCGACGTTTTCCGTATCTTCGACAGCCTCAACGGTCTGGACAATATGCGCCTGTCGATTGACACCGTCCGCGAATGCGGCAAGGTAGCAGAGGCAGCACTGTGCTACACCGGCGATATTCTCGACCCCAACCGCGATAAATACGATTTACATTACTACATCAATATGGCTAAAGAGCTGGAAAAAGCCGGCGCCAACATTATCGCCATCAAGGATATGGCAGGCCTGTTGAAGCCGGAAGCAGCTTACCGCCTTGTAAGCAGCCTCAAATCCTACGTCAACGTACCTATCCATCTGCATACCCACGAAGGCAGCGGCAACGCTATCTACACCTACGCGCGTGCTATTGATGCCGGCGTTGATATCGTAGATACCGCTATGAGTGCTATGAGCAACGGTACCTCCCAACCCAGCGGCAGCAGCCTGTACTACGCACTCAGCGGTCATCCGCGTCAACCGCGTCTTGATGTAGACGCTATGAACGAGCTGTCCCGTTATTGGGAAACCGTGCGTCCCTACTACAAGGCTGCCGACAGAACCGAAAACTTCCCCAACCCCGAGGTTTACGTACACGAAATGCCCGGCGGACAATATACCAACCTCAAGCAGCAGGCGCAGGCTCTGGGCCTTATCCATCGCTGGGAGGAAATCAAGGATATGTATCACCGCGTATCCATGATGTTCGGCGATTTAATCAAGGTTACTCCGTCCTCCAAGGTTGTCGGTGATATGGCACTCTTCATGGTGCAGAACGACCTGACGGAAGAAGATGTATATGCTAAGGGCGATATTCTGGACTTCCCGGCCTCCGTTGTGGAATTCTTCGAAGGACGCATCGGCACTCCGTACCAAGGGTTCCCCGAAAAGCTGCAGAAGCTGGTGCTCAAAGGACGCGCACCTATCAGCGAGCGTCCGGGCGCAGTACTGCCTCCGGTAGATTTTGAGAATGTACGCGCTAAGCTCAAAGAGCTTGAAGCACCTACTACTGACGAAGCAGTAAGCGCTTACTGCCTCTATCCGAAGGTATTCACCGACTGGGTAAACCGTTACAACCAATTCGGCGATGTATCCGTTCTCGATACTCCTACCTTCTTCTTCGGCATGACTCCGGGCGAGGTTATCAAGGTTGAGATTGAACAGGGCAAAGTGCTCGTTATCAAGCTGGACCACATCTCCGAAGCCAATGCTGCCGGTATGCGTACCGTATTCTTCGAATTCAACGGCCTGCCGCGTGAATTCGAAATCAAGGACCGCAACGCCAAGACCACCACTGTTACACGCAAGAAAGCAGAAAAAGGCAACATGGGTGAAATCGGCGCTTCCCTTTCCGGCTCCGTTGTCAAGGTGCTGGTAGAAAAGGGCCAGTCCGTTACTAAGGGCACTCCGTTGATTGTTACCGAAGCTATGAAGATGGAAACCACGCTTTCGGCACCGATTTCCGGCATCGTCAGCGCTATCCATGTAGCTGCAGGCGAACGCGTAGAAAGCGGCGACTGCCTCCTGGAAATCAAAACTCAAATGTAAATTACATACGCTTAAACTTAAGGCTGCTGCCGTGGCGGATTTCCGCTGCTACAGCAGCCTTACTTTTTTTGCTGGTCATTATTTTTCCTCTATGTTATGATATAGTTACTCTTTGCTTTTTTAAAAACAGCATTATTTGCTGCAATACATATTTTTATTACGAGGTGAGCACATGAAGCAGACAATCTATCAATACGTAAACAGCCATCTGGACGAGCATGGCCGCTTTACTGCTACCAATCTGTGCGATGACCGCTACGCCACTATTCCCCGTCCCCTTGGCTCCGAGGATGCCTTTCACTATACAATGGGCAATCTGCCCAATCCCAAATCCGCCAGCATACTGCTCAAGCTGCTGCAAGCCTATCTGAACGAGCCTACCACCCAGCAGCGCAGCAAACTGTACAATGAACTGAAGGGCATGGCCTTTGCGGAATATTGCGATCCCTTTATTGAAGCCTTGGACCAAAACGATATCAACAGTGTTGCCTTCGACCTGGCGCGACGCTTTTTCTATAACGCTGACGGACGCGAGCAGGTTAAATTCGCCCTGCTGCTTTTCGGCATGTACGGCATGGAAAAAATTTGTCAGCAGGAGCCGAAGCTGTGGCAGGATTTGCTGCGCATAGCACACTGCGAGGAATTTACCTTCGCCTTTTTATATTCCTGCCGCGTAACAAATTTCAACCCGCAAAACGCTATCTGGGAGCTTATCCGCTGCACCAGCGGCTGGGGCAAGGTTTTCAGCATTACCGACTGCCACTGCCGTGATGAGGAGGAACGCCTCTGGCTGCTGCAAAACGGTCCCGATATCGATGTAGAATATCCGCCACTGTCCGTCAAATTCATCAGAGAAACACACTTAGAGGAACAGCTGGCACATCCGCTTAACTACGCACAGTATAAAAGCGCTGTCATCATCGTGGGCAATTATCTGATTATGCTCAACCATTTCCCGGCAGAGGTAATCGAAGAGCAGTTCAACATCAGCGATATTCATCTGAACAAGCTGCTTACCTGTCTGCTTGAACAGGCGGAAGCATATGTCAGCAAACCGGAGGATGTACTTGATTTAATCAGCTACGTTACGGCGCTGCAGCAGCTTTGCGATGAGCAGAACCATATGCAGCTCACTCTTAATCAATGCCATGAACAGATTGCCGCCTGCGAAAAAATCATCTACCGCAAGGACTGGCAGCCGGAAATAGAAAATAATTTAATCAAGGATGATACGCTCGATTACCAACTGTGCAACCTGGCAGTGGAGCTTGATATAGACATTTGGCCGCGGCTTTTCGATTTTTGGCTGGCGCATCCGGACGAAACACCGCTGTTTCCGTACCTGCTTTCCTACGAAGGCGAGCAGCGCTCCGAACGCGTGCTGCGTCAAATCGAAGCGGACCTGCCCCGCTACTGTGTAGAACAAAACGACCTGCTGGTACCGCTGCGTTATCTCAACACACATCCAGGTGAAAGCGATGCTATTATCTGCGCTGCCTTGGAATCCATCTTCGATTTGCCACGTGGCATCGCCTGCGGCATCATCGATGACTGGGGTCAGGAATTCATCACGCCTGCCATCCGCCACTCGCTGATTAAGGCACGTCAGCTCAGCAATAACGATGTAGTTACCGCGCGTATCGACTGCCTGCTGGCAGGCAAGCATTTCGACATCGGCAAGTTCCTCAACAAACGCAAATAAGCAGACTGCTATGCAATGTTATTGCTTAGCTTAGACAGTTATTGCTAAGAAAAGCTTTCTCAGCACATAACAAAACCGGTTTCTTTCGGCTTAAAAAGTCAGAGGAAACCGGTTTTTAGTTTATACTTTATGTTTTACTTTTAGCCGCAATAGCCGTGCGGATGGCCCTTATGCCACTTCCACGCAGTGCTGATAACCTCATCTACACTGCTGTGCTGCGGCTCCCAGCCCAGCTCCTTGCGAATCTTTGCCGAAGAAGCAATGAGCACTGCGGGATCACCGGCACGACGCGCCTCCTCCACAACGGGGAAGTCAACGCCGGTAACCTTTTTGGCGCTGTCAATCATCTGGCGTACACTGAAGCCGTTTTCACTGCCCAGATTATACACACGGCTGCTGCCGCCGCTCAAAAGATGTTTGAGTGCCAGCACATGCGCCTTAGCCAAATCGCAGACATGAATATAATCACGCACACAGGTACCATCAGCCGTCGGATAATCAGTACCGAAGATAGAAACCTGCTTGCGCACGCCCTGCGCCGTTTTCAGAATCAGCGGAATAAGATGGCTTTCCGGGCTGTGGTCCTCGCCGATATCGCGCGTCGGAGAAGCACCGGCAGCGTTAAAATAACGCAAAGCTACATAACGCATATCATAGGCATGGTCATAATCCGCCAGCATGCCTTCAATCGCCAGCTTGGTACGGCCGTAAACGTTGGTCGGTGCTAAACGGCTGTCTTCGGTAATAGGCACTGCTTCCGGCTCACCGTAAACAGCTGCGGTAGAAGAAAATACCATGCGGTCCACACCGGCACCACGCATAGCCTCTAAAAGATGCAGGCTGCCTTCAACATTATTAAAATAATATTTCGCCGGGTCGGTCATAGATTCACCTACCAAACTGCTGGCAGCAAAATGAATTACCGCGTCAATTTTAAACTGCTCCATGATATGCTTGGCAAAACGCACATCATGGATATCACCCTCTACCAGCTGCACCTCGTCCGGCACAGCTGCCTCATGGCCGGTAGAAAAATTATCATAAACAATAGGAGTAAAGCCGCTCTTTTGCAGCTCCTCCACTACATGGGAGCCAATATAACCTGCTCCGCCGGTAACAAGGATATTCATCGCTTATTTGCTCTCCTTGGCAACGATTCCCTGCAGATAATCCAGGAACTTGTCACGCAGGTCAGGTCGCTTCAGCGCCATTTCTACAGTCGCCTCCAAGAAGCCCTGCTTATCACCAACATCATAGCGACGTCCTTCAAAATCATAAGCATACATTGCCTGCTCTTTAGCCAGAACCTTGAGTGCATCAGTCAATTGGATTTCATTACCGCGACCAGGCTCGGTTTTTTCCAGAATCGGGAAAATTTCCGGGGTAATTACATAACGTCCCAAAACAGCCAGACGGGAAGGCGCTTCTTCTACCGCAGGCTTTTCCACCATATCATTTACCTTAACAGTGCGCGCTTCACCAGTCGGTTCACCGGCAACAATGCCATAAGCAGATACCTTCTCCTGCGGCACCTCCTGCACACCTAAAACGCTAGCACCGGTTTTATCATAGACATCGATCAGCTGCTTCAGCGCAGGCACCTGGCTGTCAACAACGTCGTCACCCAGCAATACAGCAAAGGGTTCATCGCCCACAAAATGCTTAGCGCACAAAATAGCATGGCCAAGTCCACGCGGTTCCTTTTGGCGGATATAGTGAATGCGGATATCAGAAATTTTGCGAACCAGCTCCAGCTCCTTGGTTTTGCCGCTGGCCTCCAGGTTCAGCTCCAGCTCGATACTGCGGTCGAAATGGTCTTCAATGGCACGCTTGCTGCGGCCGGTAATAATCAGGATATCCTCAATGCCGGAAGCAAGAGCCTCTTCGATAATATATTGGATGGTCGGTTTATCAACGATAGGCAGCATCTCCTTCGGAGTTGCTTTGGTAGCAGGCAAAAAGCGTGTGCCCAGGCCTGCTGCCGGAATAACGGCTTTACGTACAGGTTTAAACATTTAATCTTATCTCCTTTACAGACTCAAATGAAATATATGCATAGCAGCAACGCTGCAGGCAGTGCTTTACGAAAAAATACGCATACTCAGGAAAGTTAAGCTTCTTCGCCGCCAATAACTTCCAATAATTCTGCTGTCTTCGCAGCAAGCAGCTCCTTATCACCCTTAGTTTCTACGTTCAGGCGCATTACAGGCTCCGTATTGGATACACGCACATTAAAGCGCCAGTTATCATAAGCAACGCTCAGGCCGTCCAGGTGATCCTGCTCGCCGTCAGCATATTTTTTGCCCAGCTCTGCCAGTACTGCTGCGGAATCAGCAACCTTGCGGTTTATTTCACCGCTGCAGGGATACATAGCAACGCGCTCGCCTACCAGCTCGCTGAGCTTTTTACCGCTGCGGCACATCAGCTCAGTTACCAAAAGCCAAGGAATCATGCCGCTGTCGCAGCAGGAGAAATCGCGGAAATAATGATGCGCACTCATCTCGCCGCCGTACAGCACGTCATTGTTGCGCATGCATTCCTTCATAAAGGCATGGCCGCTCTTGCAGCGCACAGGCACACCGCCGTCACGCTGCAAAATAGCTTCCGTATTCCAGGTCAGGCGCGGGTCGAACATAATCTTCGCACCCGGCTCCTTGTGCAGGAAAACCTCCGCCAGCAGGCCGACAATGTAATAGCCTTCGATAAAATCTGCCTTCTCGTCAAAAAGGAAGCAGCGGTCGAAATCACCATCCCAGGCAATACCCAGATCAGCACCACTCTCGCGCACAACCTTGGCCGTAGCCTCACGATTTGGCAGCAGCAGCGGGTTAGGCACACCGTTCGGGAAGGTGCCGTCAGGCGTTTCGTTCAGCGTAATAAATTCAAACGGCAGATGCTTCGCCAGCTCCTTCAGAATCGGACCGGCACCGCCGTTGCCGGGGTTAGCAACAATCTTCATCGGTTTGAGCACACTCGTATCAACGTAAGTCAGTAAATGCTCAATATAAGCAGGCATAATATCCAGCTGCTCCAAGGCACCCATAGTCTTGCCTGCTACCACCTGATGTGCAAACGGCTTTGTAGTAGCAACCATCTCACCAATTTCCTTCAGACCGGTATCACTGGAAACAGGACGCGCATCACGACGCACCAGCTTCATGCCATTGTATTCCTTAGGATTATGGCTGGCAGTAACCATAATACCGCCATCTGCTTTCAGATGCGCGGTAGCAAAATAAATCATTTCTGTACCACACTGGCCGATATCAATAACCTTGGTACCGCCATGGCGCAGTCCCTCTGTCAGCGCATCCACCAATGCTCTGCCGCTCAGGCGGATATCATGTCCGACAACAACAGTTTCCGCAGCAAACATTGCTGAAAAAATGCGTCCCATACGGTAAGCCATTTCCTCATTAACCTCCGTAGGGTAAACACCACGTACATCGTAAGCCTTGAAAGCCTTATTTGTAACTTGCATTTCTCTATTCTCCTTTTTTTATAGTGTATTTAGCAAAATTTCATTGTTCAAGAACCATTTTATATTATTCTTCATCAAACAAAAAAATCCTGCCTGCATTGCAGACAGGATTTAAATGCTACAGCTTAGCACCACTCGAACGGATAACTTCTTCCGCTGCCTCGCCCAGATACCAACGGATAACGGAAAAAAACGGCAGCGTCACGCCATTATAATCAGGCACCAGACAGATGGTCGCCAGCATTTCCAAAACTTCATCCAGCTCACGACCCTTACTAAGCTCATCACTTATCTGGTCCTCCAGCGTATGAATTACCTCACGGCGCATGCGCATCAGACGCGGCGCGTTCAAGTTCAGCTCGCGGATGGTACTGCGCGCCTTACCCTGCAAATCTTTGGGGCAGGTGTCTTCATCTACGTACATCCGCCCGCTATGCTCCGCATAACGGAACAGACGGATTTTGCCGGGAATCTTCAGCGGATTGAGGATATAGTTTGTAATTTCACGCCCACCCTTGGGCACATCGCAGCTGCGGTCACGCTTCTGGCTGGAATAGCGCCACTCGGGGTCAGGCACGTATGGCTGACTGCCGCCGTGGCACACGCCCAACAGATTGCGCCAATCCAGATGATAGTTGTGCCCATGCTCCTGCGTAGCATTTTTCGGATAAAAATGCTCCACGCGGAAGTCGTCAACCTCGCCTTCCTCCTCCGCCAACTTAATACCGACCTCGCAGTAGGCGCAAAGGCCGTGCTGGTCACGCAAAATTGCTTCCCGCACCTGTTTATAGCCCCTGCGGCAGCGACGGCGGAAATGCTCCCAGGTTTCCTCGGGATTATGCAGCCTGTACTGCCTGAGAAGCTCAGGTTCTTCCTTGCTTTTATAAACACGTTTCATGAGCGCCTCCTGCGGAACTGACGCATACGGATATCCATATCCGCACGCAGCAGAGCAGGCTCCTTGCCCTTGGACCATTTATCCAGCTTTTTGCGCAGCTCCAGCGCCTCCGGCGTATCCCAGGCATCCTCGCTCACCAGCTGCAGATAACGCTTTAAATCCTGCACAATCGGCAGGGATTGCGGACGCGGGCTCACATTCTGAATATCCTGCAGCAGCTGATAGCTGTTGGCACCCAAGGAAAAATCTACGTGGCGCACGCCTTCGAACTGCTTACCCCAGGCCAGCACACGGATGCTTTCAGCCGGTACACTGCTCAGCACCTGCGCACTATGCGTAGTCACCACAAACTGAACCATCGGGAAGGTTTTCTGTAAATCCAGCAGTACCGTCTGCTGCCACAGCGGGTGCAGATGCATTTCTACCTCATCAATCAATACAAGCCCCGGAGTCTTGGTTACCGCATCCTCACGCAGCTGCGGATTCAGACGCGCCATGCGATAGGCCAGGTCAGCCACCATGCTGATAATACTGCGGAAGCCATCGCTCAATTCATCTACCACCATTTCACCCATATCGGGATGACTGACAACAAAGCATTTCAGGCGGTAATTATAGTACAGATCACGCAGGCCGGTACTTTCCAGACACACGTCGACAGCGTTCTGAATCGCATTCTTCAGCATCACATTGCGCTTCACCTCGGCGCTGTACTGCTGCTCTGACTGCGCACACTTAGTAACATACTCAAACCATTTCCCGAAGGTGCTGTAGGAAGAAGACGGCTCCAGACATTCCTCGTAGCCTACATTGCGTTCCATCAGTGACTTATGAAAATTTGTCATCAGCTTGCTGTCTACCCAAATGCGCTGAGTACCGTAATAGGCCAGCACCGGCAGCAGCCTGTTGCCGTTCTCCTTAGCATCGTGTGCCAATGCGCAACCACGTTCGCACAGCTCATCAGCATCATCCTCAGGCACATTACCCTCCAGCAGGCGGCGGGTACAGGTAAGCTTTTTGCCGTAAACCTCACCCTCCAGCTTAATTTCTACCGGATAATGGCATTCCATACCATCAATATGACGCATATCCTTTTTATAAACAGGCACACGTCGCACATCCTGGTGAGTAATTTGCCTGCCGCTGGCATCAAAGCTGCGCAGATAGGGCTCCAGAGCAATTGCCAGCGCATCAAAAATCGCCGTCTTGCCCTTGCCGTTTTCACCTACAATAACTGTCAGCCTAGGTTCAAAATCTATATCAAGCTCATCGTAACAACGGAAATTCTTCAGCCTTAATCTTTCTATCTGCATAATCTGACCTCCGTTTCTGTATCTCTGCTTACATTATAGCATTATTTGCATCCCATACTAAGATTTTTTACAGTTTTATTATGATTTTTTTGTGGCAGGGTGTATAATAAATAAACATCATCAGCAATTACTTGGTATTTGCCAACAATTACGCAACCGAAAGGAAAAACTGTTTATGAATATATTTCTTCTGCTTACAATCGCCATGCTCATGATTATCCTCATGCTGCGTCGTCACATTCCCATCGGCCCCTGTATGCTCACCAGCGGTATTTTTATCTGGCTGATGAAAGCACCGGAGCTGCTGTATCTGTTGCAGGCATTACGCGAAACATTAACAATGCCGCGCACCTATGATATTCTTTTTGCCCTCTATTTTGTCATGTGCCTGGAAATTGAGCTGCGCACCAGCGGTGCACTAGCCGGTATGGTGCAGGCGCTGCAACGCATCTTTTCCAGCGCTAAGGTAACCCTGGCCGTGATGCCTGCCTTCTTAGGACTGCTGCCGTCATTGGGCGGCGCGCGCTTTTCTGCACCTATTGTAGAGGAGGCCAGCAAAAATCTGCCTATCGAACAGGAGCATAAAGCTGCCATCAATTTCTGGTTCCGCCATATCTTTGAATTTTCCAGCCCGATTATCCCCGGTATGATTATGGCCTGCAACATCGCCGGCGTCAGCTACGGTGAATTCATTCTGCATCTGGCCTGGCTTACCGTACTGGCCTTCTCCGCAGGCTGGTTTGTTCTCATCCGCCCCATCAAAGCGGACAGCAGCCGTACTGAAGCAATTGCCAATGACAGTCAGGGTACGCAGGATTTATGGCTGGCACTCTCGCCTGTCATTATCACCTTTATTCTCGTAGTATTCTGCGGCTTTAATGCCTCCGCCGGCATGGGCCTGGTCACAGCCTGCCTGTTTCTGGTCCTGCGCTTTACTAAGCGCGAGGTTGGCCTCAAGGATGTCGTTGTCGGCGCGCTGGACATCAAAATGTTTCTCAATGTGCTCTGCATCCTCTACTTCATTCAGATTCTGACCGTCACCCATGTGCTACAGGAAATCGTCGCAGCCTTCCAAAGCTCTCCGCTGCCGGTGCCTGTTGTCATCGCCTGCGTCAGCTTCATCATCGGCGTGCTTACAGGTATGTCGCAGGGACATGTGGCCATCGTTATGCCCATTGTCGCCGCTATGCAGACAGGCAGCCTGAACCTGGCCGGCGTTGCCATGGCCTTCGGTATTGCCGGACAGATGCTCACACCGACGCATATGTGTCTTGTTATCACCGTCGATTATTTTAAAGCCAATTTTTTCAAAACGCTTAAGCCGGTCCTGCTTTGCGAAATCATCATTCTGACTCTCTTTACAGCTTATACATATTTCACATGGTAAACTTTCAGTGCTTAATCAGCAGCAAGCAGTGTTCGGATTAGTCCTCAAAACACTGTCCGCCGCAGATTAAGCACTTTATTTTTATTATTTGCTTGCAGTAGCACAAAGATTAAGTGTATAATAATGTTATCTATTCTTAAATTTTGGAGGGGTGTTTGTGAATTATACAGAAATGGTAGTATTCATTATCTACCTGTTGTTCATGCTATCAATCGGCATCTGGTTCTTCTATAAAAATCGTCAGGGTGGTGAAAAAACCTACTTCCTCGGCGGCCGTCAGATGGGACCGTGGGTAACCGCGCTTTCTGCCGGTGCTTCTGATATGAGTGCCTGGGTGCTCATGGGCTTGCCCACTTCTATATATGCTCTCGGCCTCGGACAAGCCTGGATTAGTATCGGCCTGCTCACCGGCTATTCCTTAAGCTGGATTTTTCAGGCACCGCGCCTGCGCCGTTTTTCCATTGTGGCCAACGATGCCATCACTATTCCGCAGTACCTCAGCAACCGCTTTTTATCTAAGTCCCACGTGCTGCAGGTAATCTGTGCAATCGTTTTCCTTATTGCCTACACTATTTATTCCGCATCCAGCATCAAGGCTTGCGGCACTCTGTTCAACACCGTTATCGGCATTGATCAGACCTACACCATGTATGTGGCAGCCTTCATCATCATCGGCTACACCTTCTTAGGCGGATTCTCCGCTGTTTGCTGGACTGACTTCTACCAAGGCCTGATGATTCTCGGTTCTCTGCTGATTGCACCTATCTTCGCAGTATCCTTAATCAATCCGCAGGCTGTTGCCGGCATTCCGCCCGATTACTGGAATCCGGTTGCCAAAACCTCTGATATTATCTCCGGCTTCGGCTGGGGCCTGGGCTACTTCGGTATGCCGCATATCATCATCCGCTTCATGTCCCTCAAATCCCAAAAGGAAATGAAGAAATCCGCTGTTATCGCTATCAGCTGGACCGCCCTCATCTGCTTCTTCGCTACCATGGTAGGCGTAGTAGGCCGTATGTATCTGGGCATGGATGAAAACATCAACCAAAACTCTCTGGTATTCATCGCCATGGTTCGCAGCATTTTCCCGGCTCTGATGAGCGGTATCCTGCTCTCCGGCGTATTGGCAGCTTCCATGAGTACTGCTTCCAGTCAGCTGCTCGCTTCCGCTTCTGCCTTTGCCAGCGACGTTTACAAGCCTGTAATCCGCAAATACCAGTCCGGTGACAAGGAAATGCTTTGGGCAGGACGTATCGTCGTGCTCGTTATCTCCTTCGTTGCTCTGCTTATTGCCGATTCTCCGCGTGCAGGCAGCATTATGGAGCTTGTTGCCAACGCCTGGGGCGTATTCGGTGCAGCCTTCGGTTCTGCTATCATGCTCAGCCTTTTCTGGCGCGGCTTCACCTTCCAGGGTGCGGTAGCCTGCATCATCGTCGGTGCTGTTGTCGACATCGGCTGGTACCTGACTATGGCAGCCTCCACCGGTATCTACGAAATTATCCCCGGCTTTTTTGCCAGCCTTGTAGCAGGTGTCATTGTTTCCCTGCTCAGCGGCGGTCCTTCCAAGGATGTTGCTGAACTTTATGATAAAGCCAACAACTACGTTGAGGAATAATTATAAAGCCTAAAAAAATCAGCCAAATAAGAAAGTCCGATTTGTCATCACAGACGAATCGGACTTTTTATATTCTCAGCAAAATTTCAAGCTAATTTTACCCAAAGAGGCAAAAGCATAGCATTTTCCTCTCAATCATATTATAATAAAAGTGACCAATAAATTTGCTTAATACATTATGTGAGGAGGTTCTGCCATGCGTACTTTTCTGCCATTAGCCTTTTGGTACTGGCTCTATAATCAGCTCTTCTTCTTTTTTGGGGCATTGGGCTTTTTTGTAATTCATTTTATTGTTGCTATCATCGGCTTCGGCGGCATGGATACACTTGCCAGCGGCATTCTGATAACACTTTATGCCTTAATCCTCTATAAGCTTTTCGGGCGCTTTCTCTGGCGCAGCAGGCTGCAGCAATATAATCCCGGCAACACACAGCTGCTTTGCGCCTCACTGTTGCCGATGATTTTAGGCAGCGTAATGCTCACTGCCAGCTTCGCCATAGCAGACGGCAAAATCTATAACACCATGACCGCTATGCCTGTGCTTGCGGCAATTAATCTCAGCCTGTCCTATCTGCCGCTCGCCAAAAGCGTCTGGACTATGCTCATTTTAGGCAGCATCTTCAACATCTTCACCATCACCTGCTTCTGGCGCTACTGCCGCAAATATCTGCAGCAGGAAATTCCCTGGCTGAAGCTGTTCACAATAATAGCTATCTGTCTGGCAGTCTGCACTATCATTATTTACAGCATAACCATTATGTATCTGCCTGATGACAAAGTAGGAGGATGAGATATTCAAAATTTTATCATCATTAATCCAAACATCTTATGAAATTTTTGCAAATATACCTCTAACCATATTTTCTATGATATAATAAGTCTAACATACAAATTTAATACTGTGTCGTTCTCTTAGGAGTATTGTAGTACCAACTGCAATACTCCTTTTTTAATAGCGTCATCAATACGTATTGTTTTTATACGTGTTAAATGATACAATTATGAAAGGAGCAATATCATGAAATTTAAAGAACTGGAAAAGCTACTGAAAAAAGCCGGTTGGACATTATATTCGACCAGAGGCTCCCACTTTTATTACGTACATCCCCGCCAACCTAATAAAGTAACTGTTCCTAACCATAAGGGAGATATTCCCATAGGCACAGTTAAAGCTATTTTCAAACAAGCCGGTTTAGATTTTCAGAAAGGGTGATTTTATGTTATCAATGTATCCTGCGTGCTTTTATAAAGAAAAAGACGGACAATACACCGTAATTTTTCCTGACCTTAACCACCTCGCAACCTGTGGTACGGATTTACAAGATGCTATGAAAATGACAACAGACTGCCTTGCCGGCTTTCTTTACGAAGCAAAGCTCAGCAATGAAGCTGTTCCGGAACCATCTGAATTAAACACTATTGACGTTAACGAAGAATATAGCGATTACGCAGAAGCCTTTGTTAATATAGTAAGTGTTGATGTAGAAGCATATGCCAAAGAGCACTTTACCAAAGCAGTCAAAAAAACTCTCACCATCCCCAAATGGTTAAATGATGCGGCGATTGCCAAAAAGCTGAACTTCTCCAAAATTTTACAAGATGCTCTCAAGCACGAGCTCAATATCGGATAAAGCAAAAATCACAACCGGTTACATATATAACCGATTGTGATTTTTTATTATAGTTTCAATATTTACTTACCGGCAATTTTGCCGTAGCATTCCGGTCTGCGATCGCGGAACAGGCCCCAGCTCAGTCTGTCCTCAGCCAAGGCTGCCAAATCATACTCCGCATAAAGAATTTCTTCCTGATCACGCGATGCGTCCTGCACAAGCGCACCGGTACCGTCGGTCATGAAGGAAGAGCCGTAAAACAACAAGGAGGACTGTTGGCCTGCATTGCCTTCGCAGGGCTCCACAGTTTCCAAACCGATGCGGTTTGCTGCTACCACAGGCATCAGATTAGCTGCGCTATGGCCTTGCATAACACGGCGCCAATGCGGCATGCTGTCGCAGTCTAAGATAGGCTCGGAGCCAATCGCCGTCGGATAGAACAAAAGCTCTGCTCCGTTCAGCGCCAGGCAGCGTGCTGTCTCAGGGAACCATTGGTCCCAGCAGATACCGATACCGACACGGCCATACTTGGTATTGAAAACCGTAAAGCCGCTGTTACCCGGTTTAAAGTAAAATTTTTCCTGATAAAAATGATCGTCAGGAATATGCGTTTTGCGATAAACGCCTAAAATCTCACCGTCAGCATCAATGCAAGCGATGGAATTATATAATTCATTGACATCACGCTCAAAGAAGCTGATAGGCAGAACGATATTCAGCTCCTTCGCTAAACGCTTGCCCATCCGCACCGCAGGATTTTCTTCCGTAGGCAGTGCATACTGATAGAAATCATAGCGACGCTGCTGGCAGAAATACGGACGCTCCCACAGCTCCGGCAGCAGAATAATCTGCGTACCGTTCGCTGCAGCTTCGCGCACCAGCGCTTCAGCGTGCTGCAAATTTTCTTCTACGGTCGGCGCACAGCGCATCTGCACTGCTGCCACCTTTACCTTGCTCATAAGCACACTCCCTTCGGAATTTGCTGTGTAATGCAGTGAATATTGCCGCCACCGGTCAAAATTGCCCGCGCCGGTATCTGCACTAACTTACGCTCCGGGCAGAGCTTGGCAAGAATTTCCGCCGCCAACGCATCGCTGGCCGCATTCTCACCGCCAAAGGCAGGCACTACAACACTGTCATTACTGAAATAAAAGTTTACATACGAAGCCGCCAGACGTTCACCGGCTTCGCGCATATCCTCACCCTCGACAAAGTCGAAGCCTGCTACCTCGTCCTCGGTAATGCACACAGGCACCGCAGGCACGGGCAGCTTATGCACGATGATTTTACGTCCCTTGGCATCCGTCAGCTGCTCCAAAGCATCCAGGCTGGCCTTGCTCAAAGCATACTGCGGATCAGCCTCGTTATCGGTCCAAGCCAGAATTACTTCACCCGGACGGATAAAGGCACAGACATTATCTACATGCTCGTTTGTTTCATCGTTATAAATACCGCGCGGAATCCACAAAACCTTTTCCACGCCCAGGTAAGTCTTAAGCTTTTGTTCAATCTGCTCCTTCGACAGGTCAGGATTGCGTCCTGCGCTCAAAAGGCAGGCTTCTGTTACCAATGCCGTACCCTCGCCGTCGCAGTGAATAGAACCGCCCTCCAGCACAAAGGGAACAGCATCATACAGCGCAGCACCATAATGCTCGGCAAACTTTTCCGCAAAAGCATCGTCCTGCTCATAATCGGGATACAGGCCGTCTACCTCGCCGCCCCAGGCATTGAAGCGCCAGTTTACACCGCGCAGCTCGCGTCCCTGCGCGCCGTCGCGTACCACAAACGTCGGACCGATGTCACGCGCCCAGCTGTCGTCCGTTTCCATAGCAACCAGCTCAACATTGGCCACACCTGCAAGATATTCCTGCGCCACAGCAAAGTGCTTAGCACCGCAGATAACATAAACCTTTTCGCTCGCCGCAATCGCCTTAATCACAGCCGTAAACGCTTCGCAGGCCGCCACTGCGCCAAAGCTCCAGGAGCCCGGACGCTGCGGCCACACGATAATACAGCCATCATGCGGTTCGTATTCTCCGGGCATGTGAAAGCCGTCGGCAGCGGGAGTAAAGTTTTTCTCTAACATCATGACAAACGTCCTTTAAAATCTTCATAACAGAAACGGCGTACAAGCTCCGTAGTACCATCCTTGTGCAACAGCACAATATCAGGCAGCGGAATGCCGTTAAAGGTATTATTTTTAACCATGGAATAAATCGCCATATCCTCAAAAATCAGCTTATCGCCAACCTTGATTTCCTTGTCAAAGCTGTAATCGCCAATCACGTCACCGGCCAGACAAGTCATTGAGGATAAACGGTATTTATATTGCTTTTCGTCAGCCTCATAGCCGCCGCGCAGAGGCGGACGGTAAGGCATCTCCAGCACGTCAGGCATATGGCAGGCAGCCGAGGCATCAAGGATAAGAATATCCAAACCGTTATGCACAATATCCAACACCTCTGTCACGAGATAGCCGGCATTGAGCGCCACAGCCTCACCGGGCTCCAGATATACCTCAACATGATATGTATCACGAATATATTTCACTAAATCAATCAGCGCTTCCACATCATAATCACTGCGCGTAATATGATGACCGCCGCCTAGATTCAGCCATTTAAGCTGCTTAAAGTACTTGCTGAACTTCGCTTCGAACGCCTTCCATGTCGTCAGCAGGTCATCAGAGTTCTGCTCACACAGCGTATGGAAATGCAGGCCTTCGATTTCCGGCGGCAAATTCTCCGGAAAGTTCGCCAGCGTTACGCCTAGACGTGAGCCATAGGCACAGGGGTCATAAATTGCATGCTCACCCTCCTGCGTCGAGCATTCCGGGTTCACGCGGATACCAACGCTCACACCAGCCTGAGCACAGACAGCCTTATGCTTTTCAAACTGCGCAAAGCTGTTGAAAATGATATGGTCACAGATTTGTACCAGCTCCTGCATATCCTGCTCCTTAAAAGCAGGTGCAAAAACATGGTTCTCCTTGCCCATCTCCTCATGACCGAGGCGCGCTTCGTAAATACCGCTTGCCGTCGTGCCTGCCAGATATTCACCCATCAGCGGATAGAGGTGGAACATAGAAAAGCATTTCTGTGCCAACAGAATATGCGCACCGCTTTCGCACTGCACATGCTGCAAAAGGCGCAGATTATTCAGCAGCTTAGCCTCATCAACCACATAGCAGGGAGTCGGCAGCGCCTTCAGCACCGCCTCCTCACGCTCTGCGCGCAAATTCTTCTGCAAATCAGCCAGACGGGAAGCACCCTCAGCCTTGTCAACAACATATGCCGGCATTACAGTTTTCTTGGCGTCCGTCATCTTATTCTACCGTAGCCGGGTTTTCGTCAACAACCCACGGCAGGCCGAACTTATTCAGCATATCCATGTACGGATCCGGATCGAATTCTTCCACATTGAATACGCCTTTGCCCTGCCATTGCTTAGTAATAACCAGAGCAGTACCGATCATTGCGGGAACGCCGGTGGTGTAGCTGATAGCCTGAGAGCCGACCTCTTTGTAGCATTCCTGATGGTCGCAGACATTATAAATATAAATGGTCCTTTTCTTGCCATCTTTGGTACCGGTGAAGATACAGCCGATGTTGGTTTTGCCTACGGTGCGAGGACCGAGGGAAGCAGGATCCGGCAGCAGTGCTTTGAGGAACTGAATAGGAACGATCTCCTTGCCTTCATAGTTAATCGGCTTGGTGGACAGCATGCCAACGTTCTCCAGGCACTTCATGTGTGTCAGATAGCTTTGACCGAAGGTCATGAAGAAGCGGATGCGTTTTACGCCGGGAATATTCTTCGCCAAAGATTCAATTTCCTCATGGTGCAGCAGATACATATCCTTCATGCCTACCTCAGGGAAATCATACTCGCGTTTAATAGCCATAGCCGGGATTTCTACCCAATGGCCGTTTTCCCAATAGGAGCCGGGAGCAGAAACCTCACGCAGGTTAATTTCAGGGTTGAAGTTGGTAGCAAACGGATAACCGTGGTCGCCGCCGTTGCAGTCCAGAATATCAATAGTTTCGATTTCATCAAAATAATGCTTCAGTGCGTAAGCGGAGAAAACACTGGTAACACCGGGATCAAAGCCGGTGCCGAGCAGAGCCATGATGCCGACCTGCTCAAATTTTTCTTTATAAGCCCATTGCCAGGAATAATCGAAGTAAGCAGAGAAGCCCTCTTCCTTGCAGCGCTTGTCATAAACTGCACGCCATGCAGGATCGTCAATGTTTTCCGGCTCATAGTTAGCGGTATCGATGTAATCAACCTTGCATTCCAGGCAGGCATCCATAATAGTCAGGTCCTGATAAGGCAGAGCAACATTCAGCACTGCGTCTGGCTGGTAAGCCTTAATCAGCTGTACAAGCTGTTCCTTGCTGTCAGCGTCAACCTGTGCTGTAGTAATCACAGTAGAGGTCGTGGGCTGCAGCTTTTCCTTAACTGCGTCACATTTGGACTTCGTACGGCTGGCAATACACAGCTCGGTGAAAACATCACTGTTTTGGCAGCATTTTGCGATAGCTACGCCGGCAACACCGCCGCAGCCGATTACTAATAATTTACTCATAATTCAAATCATCTCCTGTTCATAAATTTAAATCAATTATTTTTCTTCTTCTTCCAGCATATCTTCCACATACTTAGGCAGCATAAACGCTCCCTTATGCAGATGCTCGGAATAATACCATGTTTTAATACCACGCTCCAGCCACTTCTTGGCATCAAAATCCTTCAGCGGATGATATTTCTTAGAAGCAAAGCCAAACAGCCAGTAGCCGGAAGGACAGGTCGGAATATGCGCCTGATATACACGGCTGATAGGGAAGCTGTGGCTGGCCTTACGGTGCATAGCACGGCAGGTTTCCTCGTCCTCATCGTAGAAAGGACTGCCATGCTGATAAACCATGATACCATCCTCCTTGAGCGCACGGAAGCAGTTACCGTAGAATTCCTTGGTAAACAGGCCCGCTGCATGACCTAGGGGATCGATAGCATCGCTGATAATCAGATCGTATTCATCAACCTTAGTACGCAAAAAACGCAGACCGTTAGCGTTAAAAACAGTTACACGCGGGTCGTCAAGACCACAGGCGTTATCGGGAAAATAGTCGCGGCAGACATCAATAAAAACATGGTCTGTCTCTACTACGTCGATTTCCTCTATTTCATCATAATGCGTCAGCTCGCGCGCTACACCGCCGTCGCCGCCGCCGATTACCAGTACCTTGCGCACATGCGGATGCACTGCCATAGGTACATGGACAATCATTTCGTCATAAACAAATTCGTCCTTTTCCGAAAAGACTATGGTACCGTCACAGCTGATAAAGCGACCGAATTCCTTAGATTCAAAAACGTCTATTCTTTGGAAATCCGTATCCGCACCGAAAAGCTGTTTTTCGATTTTGATATCCAGCTTCACATCTTCTGTATGATAGTCAGAAAACCATAGCTCCATTTAATCACGTCCTTTATACTAGTACATTGATATTATTAACGTCCGGATCTTCCGGTCCCTGCATAGAGCAGCCCTTTTCCTTGGCGTAAATAATATAATCGATAATATCCTTGGTGATAACCTCACCCGGTGCCAGAATAGGAATTCCCGGCGGGTAGCACATTACAAATTCACTGCAGATGCGTCCCGCAGTTTCGCGTATAGGCAAAGATTCGTCCTTGGCATAAAAAGCCTTCTGCGGCGAAACAACAACCTTAGGCGCGATATATTCGGTATTGAGCATTTGCGACGGATCCTTGGAATACAGGCGCTTGATATCCGCCAAAGCACCTACAAGACGTTCAATATCCTGAATACGATCACCGATAGAAATATAAGCAAGAATATTGGCGATATCACCGAACTCAATCTGGATATCATATTCATCGCGCAGCAAATCATAAACCTCGATGCCTGCAAGACCAATATCACGCGTATAGACCGAAAGCTTGGTAACATCAAAATCATAAATACTGCTGCCGTTTTTCAGCTCGCGTCCGTAAGCATAAAAGCCGCCGATAGAATTGATTTCCTCACGGGCATATTCCGCCATCTCCTGCACTTTGCCGAAGGATGCCTCACCGCGCATATACAGGTTACGGCGTGAAATATCCAGGCTGGAAAGCAGAAGATACGAAGCACTGGTAGTCTGCGTCAGATTGATAATCTGGCTTACATACTCCCAGTTGACATTAGGCCCTGTCAGCAGCAGGCTGCTCTGCGTCAGACTGCCGCCCGATTTGTGCATGGAAACAGATGCCATGTCAGCACCGGCCGCCATCGCATTAACAGGCATATTTTTTCCGAAATAAAAATGTGTCCCGTGCGCCTCGTCCACCAGACAGAGCATGTTATGCTCATGCGCCAGCTTGACGATAGAACGCAAATCCGAACAGATACCATAATAAGTAGGATTGTTTACGAGCACTGCCGTAGCATCGGGATTTGCCTTAATCGCCTTAGCTACCTCGCCGATCTCCATCCCCAGAGAAATTCCCAGCTTACTGTCAACCTGCGGATTGATATAAACCGGAATCGCGCCATTGAGCACCAGCGCGTTAATCACACTTTTGTGTACATTGCGCGGCAGGATAATTTTATCGCCTGCCTTACAGGAGGACAACACCATGCTTTGCACGGACGAGGTCGTACCCCCTACCATAAAGAATGCGTGTGCCGCACCGAAAGCCTCTGCTGCCAGCTCCTCTGCGTCACGGATTACCGAAACAGGATGGCAGAGATTATCAAGAGGCTTCATGGAATTGACATCCAGGTTTACGCATTTTTCTCCCAGCAGCTCGCGAAGCTCCGGGTTGCCACGACCGCGCTTATGACCTGGTACATCAAATGGTACAACGCGTTTTTTACGAAAACGCTCCAGTGCCTCGTACACCGGAGCAGAAGTTTGTGATAAATTTCCCATTTTCTTCTCCAAAGCATAAAAAAATAAAAGGACAGATGATATTTTCTTCTGTCCCTTTATCGTAACATTTTTAACCTGTTTCAGCAAGAGTTTTAAGGGCAACTAAGCAAAATCTTAGCCAATTCAGTTTATCTCATCGTTTGCGAATTTTACAAAATCATTAATTCCCAGTCCCGGAGCTACCATCGGGAGCACCATATTTTTAGGATTAATGCAAACCTCTATAAGATAAGGCTTCCTGCATTCCCACGCCTTGGCCACTGCCTGAGCCAAAGCCTCCGGCGTATCCGCATGCTCACCTTCAATTCCGAAGGCAGCAGCATATTTTACAAAGTCAACATAGCCCGGCAGCTCGCAGGACGTAAAGCGTTTGGCAAACTGCACCGTCTGCAGCTGGCGTATCATTCCCAGTCCGCTGTTATTGAACACTATAGCGATAACAGGTACATTATTGCTTGTAATAGTAAAAAGCTCGCTGCCTGTCATCTTAAAGCCGCCGTCACCGCTTATACTGATGACACGGCTCTGCGGACGCGCCAGCTGTGCGCCTAACGCAGCAGGCAGACCGAATCCCATCGTTCCCAATCCGCCGCTTGTCAGCCACTGGCGGGCAAACTGTATCTTCAAATGCTGCGCTGCCCACATCTGATGCTGGCCTACGTCCGTAGTAATAATATAATCCTTGTCCTTGAGCACCGGATTCAATGCTTTAAAGAACTTGGGTGCCTCCTCGTTTCCAAAATCATCGTCCATACCCGGCCAGGAATTTATCTTGTCCCACCATGCGCTCAAATCGTGCGGCTGCGCTGCCTTTTCCAAAGCATTCAGCGTTGCCACCATATCGCCGGTGATTCCTATGCCCGAATCAATATTTTTATCTACCTCAGCAGGGTCAATATCCAAATGGATAATAAGCTTGTTGGCACTGTAGCTGCTGCGCTCGCCTGTAACGCGGTCATTAAAGCGGCTGCCGACAGCCAAAATCAGGTCAGCTTCCTTAACGGCATTATTGGCACGTTCATGTCCATGCAGACCTGTCATTCCCAAAAACAGCTGTCGGTAGGCACTAATCGCACCAAGCCCCATCAACGTGCTGACAACCGGGATACGCAGCTTTTCACACAAATGCATGGCATCATATTCTGCATTGGCATTGATAACGCCACCGCCGACCAGCATTACCGGGCGCTGTGCCTTATTGATAGCCGCTGCGGCCGCTACCACACGCTCAGCATCAGGCTCTAACGGCTGCAGCTCCGCCAGACGAGTTTCCTCAAAATCTATCAGTGCCGTCTGCACATCACGCGGCACATCTACCAACACCGGCCCCGGACGTCCCTCGCGCGCCAGCTGGAAGGCAAGGCGCAATGTCTGCGCCAGGTTTTCCGGCTTTTTAACTAAAAAATTATGCTTGGTAATAGGCATTGTAATACCGGTGATATCTACCTCCTGAAACGCGTCATGGCCGATAAGCGCCCTGTTTACCTGACCTGTAATGGCCACCACCGGTACGGAATCCAAAAATGCCGTTGCCAGGCCTGTGACCAGGTTGGTTGCACCGGGACCTGATGTAGCTATACACACGCCCACCTTACCTGAAGCACGCGCAAAGCCGTCTGCCGCATGCGCAGCACCCTGCTCATGCGCCGTTAATATATGTTGTATCGGACTTTGCCGTAATGCATCATAAAAAGGGAGAATCGCACCCCCGGGATATCCGAAAACCGTTGTTACCCCTTCTTCTGCCAGTATTCTGCACATAATCTCTGCGCCGCTTAACTGCATATGCTCACTTCCTTCCGCAAATCTATCTCTTATATTGCCGCATGACCATCATCCAGCGGCGGCCATTCAAAACGTGATTTCTCCACAGCCAGTGACGTATCGCCGCGCTCTAAAGCAACAAGGCCGGTCTGCACCATTTCGGTTACGCCGTACGGACGCATGACATCAACAAAAGCGCGTAGCTTTCCTTCATCACCTGTAGCAACAAATATCAGTGACTCACCGGTTACATCCACAGCATGCGCTCGGAACACTTCCGCCAGCTGCAACAGCTCCGGACGCTTATTTCCGGCCTTTACCTTAACCAGAATCATGCTGCGGGTAGCACTGGATTTAGGAGGCAGTACCTTGACACGCTCTACCTCAACCAGCTTCGCCAGCTGTTTGGTAACCTGGATAATGGTAGGCTCGTCAGCCTCCATCGTCACTGTCATACGTGAGAACTCTGGGTTTTGCGTCGTGCCTACAGCCAAGCTGTCAATATTGAAGCCACGGCGTGAAAACATACCTGCTACACGCATCAGTACGCCAGGCTGATTACGTACAACAATCGATAAAATCTGCTCCATATCTTTCCCTCCTGCAATAACATGTCTACAGCTCTGATGCTCTTACAAATCTGTCAAGCTTGCCGGCATCATCTAATCAGTGTTTTTTTATTATTTCAGCAAGCAGTTTTTTTGTCAACAGAAAGTGTAATATTTGCAAATTATTTTTCGATTGTAGCTTATTAGTGTAAACACTATTAAAGATTTCAGTGTACAAAAAAGCCCACGCAGCTATTGCCACGTGAGCAGTAAAACCTCCAACAGCATTCTTTTGTTTAACCGTTAAACCAAATAATCAAAAAGCTCACGTGACTATTCCACGTGAGCCTGATTTATAAGGTACAACTCGTTTTTTACGAAAACGCTACAGTGCCTCGTACACCGGAGCAGAAGTTTATGATAAAATTCCCATTTTCTTCTCCAAAGCATAAAAAATAAAAGTTTCAGCAAGAGTTTTAAGAGCAACTAAGTAAAATCTTAGCCATTTTAGTTTATCTCATCGTTGGCGAATTTTGACAAAGTTTTTCATAGCTAACCTCAGAGCTCACAGCACTGGAAGCATATGTAAAAAATCTGGCTGAACTTACAGAAACTAGAAATAACTGTATATTTATCAATTCCATACTGTTACTGTGCAACACGTTAATCATGATATTCTATAAGTAGTTTTCTAAATATATTTCATTAACCTTTATCTTCATACATAGCAATACCTGTTTTCATTTTTTATTCTCGGTATATCTGCATTTTGGGTAATTTGAACAACCATAAAATTCGTGTCCGGCCAGCGCCCCCTTTTTCGCCACACGCAATACTAACTTGCTACCACACCTAGGACACACTTTATTCTGCTGAAGCCTTCGCAAATTCATTCTCTCTTGCAGATTTTTTATATGTTCCTGCTTTTGCTCTTCTGTCAACTGTGTATATGGATATAGCAAATCGTAGTACTTATTAATTTTTTCTTGATTAAATATAGTTTTGTTCGTATATTTCTGTATACTAGCAGCTAATTGAAATTGTTGAGTCAATATAACATCATCACTAAAAATAGTTACATCTTTAAATTCGCATCTATCCGAAAACACTATTACTGAATAAATTTTTCCATCAAACAATCCTAATTTTTTTCGCAAGTATTTTATGTGTGTTCTATTCTGCCAAACAGGATTATAAAACCGCTCTTTTTGTGCAGAATAACCTTCGCCTAATAAAGATTGTGTCCACCATACATTTCGTTCATTTCCGAAAATCCAACCACCATAATTTTTGCTTTCAAATACATATATTCCACTATGATGTATCATTATTGCATCAATCTCAGTCGTTTCTTTGTTTTCCATCGGCAGATAGCAATTAAACAAAAAACTCGCTCCATCCATCTCATAATGAAATAATGATTTATAAATCTTATATTCGCCATTCTTACCTTTATCAAATTCTACATCCCAAAATGAATTTTTTGTTATTTTTCGATACTGAGATTTATTGTAATTGTCTACTTCTCTGGCACTATGTATACAATAAAGAATTATACACGCTAAAAAAATAATGAAAACTATCGACATGCTTAACCAATCCTCAATATAAAAATTTAATCACAATATTAGTTTATCACTATCATTTCTACTCGGTCAATTCATTATTTATTTCCAAGATAGCATTGTTCAAGAATCATTAGAATAAACCTAAAGGCAAACTATAATCAAAAAGCTCACGTGACCATTCCACGTGAGCCTGTTTTATAAGGTTGGTGCGAGTGACAGGAATCGAACCTGCACGCCGAAAGGCGCTAGATCCTAAGTCTAGTGCGTCTGCCAGTTCCGCCACACTCGCATATAAAATATTATATCATAACAAGAACATCTATGGCAACTGTTCACATAAACAAAAAGCCGTCCTTCTTTCGAAGAACGGCCTTAAATTCGTGGTGATCCACCCGAGACTCGAACTCGGGACACCCTGATTAAAAGTCAGGTGCTCTACCAACTGAGCTAGTGGATCATTGGCTGGGGCGGCTGGACTCGAACCAACGCATGCGGGAGTCAAAGTCCCGTGCCTTACCGACTTGGCTACGCCCCAAGCTTATTAGTGGTTATCCAGATTTATCCAAATCTGAAAAGGTGGGGTGACTGGTGGGAGTCGAACCCACGCGTAACGGAGCCACAATCCGCCGTGTTAACCACTTCACCACAGCCACCATCTTGTTTCCAAGCTGAATAGCTTGGCGACGAATAGTATTATACTATATTCCCGGCACTGCGTCAATAGCAAAATTTAATTTTTATAAAAAATTTTACGGCAATCACCGGACATAGTCAAAAATTGCTTCGCAGCAGTTAATCAGCGGCGGGCAATAACTTCAATTTCTACATGAGCGCCTTTAGGCAGAGCTGCTACCTGTACAAAGGAGCGTGCCGGCGGCTCAATCTTAAAGGTTTTTGCATAAACAGCATTAATAGCATCAAAATTCTTGATGTCATCTACAAAAATAGTAGTTTTTACAACATCCATGAATCTGAAGCGTGCTTCCGTCAGGATAGCCTCAATATTGTCTAAAACCTGCTGAGTTTCAGCTTCGATAGAGCTTTGAACCATTTCACCTGTTTCCGGATTGATAGCAATCTGACCGGATACAAACAGAATAGAACCTGCCAATACAGCTTGAGAATAAGGACCTAAAGCTTTGGGTGCATTTGTTGTTGCAATAACTTCCATGATTAAAGTCTCCTTTGCTACTTTTTTATTTACGGGCAAAGTATTTTTTCGCCCACTCTATAGCCGAAGGCGTTGCGGCCATACCGCCGCCTGCGGTTTCCTTCAAAGCACAGGGAAGCGCATCCCCCACGCTCTTCATGGCATCAATTGCTTCATCAGCATTAATAAAGCTGCTGATTCCTGCCAACGCCAGCTCTGCTGCCAACAGTGCCTGCAAAGCACAGGCTCCATTACGTTTAATGCAGGGTACCTCTACAAGGCCTGCTACTGGATCGCAGACAAGGCCCAACACGTTTTTAAAAACGACCGCTACAGCTGTGCCAACCTGCTGCGGTGTGCCACCCAGCATAGAAACCGCAGCACCTGCTGCCATCGCCGCAGCACTGCCGCATTCTGCCTGACAGCCACCCATAGCACCTGCCAGAGAAGCGCGCTCGTTGATTACCATACCAATACTGCCGGCAACCACCATACCGCGCTGCAAGGTTGCAGCATCCAGTCCGCAGTGCTTTTTCAGGGTGAAGAACACTCCCGGAAGTACGCCGCTGGCACCTGCGGTAGGAGCAGCAACTATACGGCCCATAGCCGCGTTGCATTCACCAACTGCTGTAGCATATATAACTGCATCCAAAGCCTTCTCGCCCAAAAGATTGACAAAGCCTTCGGCGCCTGCAGCTGCAGCCAGCTTTTTGGCATCGCCGCCGGTCAGACCGCTGTGCGAGCGGACACCGGTTAACCCATACTCTACTGATTTCTCCATAACGTCCAGCATTTCCTGCATCTTCGCCAGTAAATCTTCCTGACTGCATTCCAGCTCACGCATATTGTAGTCTATAAGAAATTCGTCTAATGGTTGCTGCCATTCAGCAGCCTCTTTAATCCAGCTGTTCAAAGACAGCATTTCTTTTTTCATGCTGCACCCCTTACAAAACACTGGCGATAAAACGCACCGATTCTATCTGCTGCAGCGCGCTGATAAGATTGATAATCTCCTGCGGCACTGCCTCGTCACATTCAATAACCATAGATGCCATGCCGCCCTTGTCGCTGCGGAACAAGCGCATTGTAGCGATATTTACGCCGGCATTGGCCAGTGTACTGGTAACCAGCGCAATAACACCTCGGGTATCAATATGCACTGTCAAAATAGCAGGCAAGCGTCCAGTGAGCTCTACAGGGAACCCGTCAATTTCCGTAACCTGTACCTGACCGCCGCCAACAGAAGAACCGACGATATCACAACGGGCACCATTTTCTGCAATCAGCTTAAAAAGCACAGTGTTGGGATGAGCCTTATTGCCCAAATCAATTTTATGATAAGAATATTCTAAGCCGTTTTTCTCCGCATAGCTGTCAGCCTGCGGAATGCGTTCATCATCCGGCAGCCAGCCCATCAGTCCGGCAAGCAGCGCCATATCCGTGCCGTGTCCCTTATAGGTTTCGGCAAAAGAGCCATGCAGATAAATCTCTGCCTTTACCGGCTTAGCGCCAAGAATACTGGCAGCCAAAAGTCCCAGACGAACAGCACCGGCAGTATGCGAGCTGGAGGGACCAATCATCACCGGTCCGATAATATCCAAAATACTCATAAAGCACCTCTATTCATCACTGGCCAGCGAACGATGTGCCAGTCCGACACACAGCTCATTGAGGTTCAGCACGCCAACGCCCATATAAATAGCAACACAAAGATGCTCTCCGGCGCGGGCAATACCTATTTTGCCGCCGACGTTAAAGCCAAAGGCCTTAACCTTTACCTGTTCCAGTGCTTCGTGCGCCGCACCGGCCACAGCACCCGCACCCACATGAGATTCGGTTACAAGTCCCTGACGCTGCGCAGCCACTACGGCACGCTCGACAATTTTTACAATAGAAGGAATAAATTCACCGCCGAAATCAACAGCTGTCGAACGGATACCATGCTCCGCTAAGCGTTCCTTTACCTTCGTTTCCTCCACGCGACTGGAGGTAAGTGCAATACGCAAGGCAGCACGGCCGATTTCGATGCTGTTGATGCAGCTTTTACCACATTCATGCATGTTAGTCACACCCCTCACAAAACATTTTTCTATCAGCAGGCGCAGAGATTATTCGTCCTCTTCAGGAACCTCCACAACCTCTTTGATTTTATTTTTATCCAGCATCGCTACCAACAGGAAGGTAATAATGCAGATAGGCCATTCAAAGTAAATTACTTCGTTGGCAAAAAGCGGTTTGATGCCTGCCAGCGGGCTGCCGGGAACAAACCAGAGAGCGATGCCGATAAGGCTCACCAATGTAGTCCAGAAAGCAGAGCTGCGACGGCACAGGCCGGGAGCGAACATCGTAAAGAAGAACACACAGGTCAGGCCGCAGGTCATAGACAAACCGGCAATCATTGTCTTAACAATGCCTGCCGCATTGAAGGCAAACCACAGAGTAATCAGGCCGACAGCAAAAACAGACAAACGATTGATGATGACAAATTTATTTTCCGCAACAGTAGGATTAATAAAGCGTTTGTAAATATCATTACTGAAGAGCGTAGCCGCACCCAGCAGAATAGTGCAGGCAGTAGATACATCCGCAGCCCACAAAGCAGCCAGAGTTACACCGCCGGCAAGAGGATCCAGAGTCATAACAACCTTAGGCATAGCAAGTGCAGCCTGCGCCACCGGCATTTCCGGATACATTGCCTTGCAGACAACACCCAATACAGCGCAGATGAAGCCTACAGGGAAAATCATCAGGCCGGCCAGAACATAACCGTTGCGGGCAGCCTTGGCATTTTTTGCACCGCAGGCAATCTGTACAGGGCCCTGAGCGGTAATAGTCTGGGTAATCATAACGATAATCCAGCCGAGAATAGTAGCAAAAGCCAGGCCTGCTACCGGACTGCCCATAACCTCAGGGTTAGGCAGCTTGCTAAGAACTGCGTCCCAACCGCCTACGTTGGATACAGATTGGATTGCAGAGTAGATAATACCGATATAAATCAAGGTAACGCTGACAATATTTGCCAGACCGCTGGACCAAAGACCGCCAATCAGCGTAATGCCAATAAATACCACGGCACTCATAATCATACCGCCATGGAAGGAGAAAATCCCCGGCAACAGCGAGGATAAAATCGCACCGCCTGCCATATACTGCAAAGCAGTAATAACGCACATGATGATAACCAGACCAATCGCAGCGATGGCACGGCCTTTAGTATCATAATAGAACTCAAAGAATTCCGGGATAGTGGAAACCTTCATAGAACGCAGCTTTCCTGCTGCCAAAAGGCCCATAACAATGGCACCGATAGACCACGCGCCGTTATACCAGCCTGCTGCCAGACCAACACTGAAGGCACGCTGAGCTACACCGACTGTAGAAGCAGCACCGACTGCCAGACCGGTAACATTGACAGCTACCAGAATCGTGTTCAGCTTACGTCCGGCCAGCAAAAACGCTGTCGAACCCGAATCAGCCTTGTGCTTAACCCACAAGCTGATGCCAAAAAGCAACGCGATGTACACTACGACAATTACCAACTGAATAGACATAAAAACTACACTACCTTTCTTCCATGCTACAAAAGCATAATACTTGTGCTGTAAGAATATAAACCATGCTACCATCCTACAACGTACAATAATTTGTCTTATATTATACCAACTTTTTTTAGTAAATTAAAGCTCCCGCCAAAACTTTTCTGCAGCGGGAAAATTTTTGAAATAAAATTTACGTAAAATCTTTCTTGCACAAGCGTAAGAAAAAGGATTTTATTTATTTTTGTCGAATTGTCTAATGTATGTTGTAATACAATGGAGGAAAGAAATATGTTTACTTATAAAACCTGCGGAGTCTGCTCCCGCGAGATTCATTTTGATATAGTTGACGGCAAGCTGCACAATGTAAGCTTTGACGGCGGCTGCCCCGGAAATCTGGCTGCTATCGGCAAGCTGGTAGAAGGCCAGGATGCCAAAGCAGTTGCCGATTTGCTCAAGGGCAATGACTGCCGCGGCCGCGGCACCAGCTGCGCCGACCAATTGGCAAAAGCCATCGCCGAGCATCTGTAATTATATAATTATAATATATAAAAAAGATCGTTGTGACGCAGACGGTGCTTTATCGCAGTGCCAAACTTATATAGGCGTGGGAGAAAGTGCCGGATGCTAGGCAATGGCGACGACGGCGTACTTCTTGTACGTCTAGGAGCCGTTGTGACGCAGACGGTGCTTTATCGCACGTCTACATAAAGGAAGAGGAAAGGAGGAACCCTACTATGTACAAAATTTTAAAAAGTACCGACCAAGGACTGGACGAGCTGGAGCTGGAACATCTGGAAAAGGGCTACTGGCTTGACATAGTGGCTCCTTCTGTAGAAGAGCTGCAGGAAATAGCAGCAGCGACAAAAATCCAGATGGATTTTTTGAGTGCCGCACTGGACGAAGAAGAAAAATCCCGTATCGAAGTGGAAGATGACCAGATTCTGATTTTGGTCGATATTCCTTTTTTACGCAGCAATAAAGATTATGACACCCTGCCTTTAGGCATCGTAGTAACCGAAGAAGGCATTGCCACTATCTGTTTGGAGCCTAACGCCGTAACTGCAGACTTTGGCACGCACAACAGCAAAATGTTCAGCACCTTCAAAAAAACGCGCTTTTTGTTCCAGATTCTTTATAAATCCGCTACTCTCTATCTGAAATATATCCGTATCATCATCCGCCGTACGGACGAACTGGAAATTCACCTGCGCCAGTCCATGGAAAACAGCGAGCTCTTCAACCTGCTTGATCTGCAGAAGTCCTTAACCTACTTTTCCACCTCTCTGCGCAGCAATTCCATTGTACTTGAAAGATTGCTGCGTCTGCGTAATGCGACGCAATCCCAGCATCTTATAAAGGTGTACGAAGAAGATGAGGATTTGCTGGACGATGTTATCATCGAATATAAGCAGGCTGTAGAAATGGTTGAAATGTACAGCCACATTCTTAACAGCATGATGGAAGTTTTTGCCAGCATCATCAGCAACAACCTGAACCTGGTCATGAAATTTTTGGCATCCGTCACCATTATTTTGGCGATTCCTACACTCATCAGCGGTTTGTGGGGCATGAACGTACCTGTCCCCTTTGCAGAAAATCCCTTCGGGTTCCTTATCGTCATCAGTCTGGCGGCATGTATTGCCATCGGCACTGCCTTCCTGCTGTGGAAGAAAAGAATGTTCTGAGGTTAGAAAATGTCTAAAGTTACGCAAGAAAAACTGCTCGCCGGAATTATTTTCGGCGATACTGATAATGAAGAATATATTTACCTGCCCGGCGGCGAGGTTGGCAGCGAAGCGCCTCTTTGTGTGCTGGAACGCGGCGGCAGCCGCGAGGACCTGCCTCTTGAAGAAGCGGCACAGCAGGTTCATCGTCTTGCACTGCGCCCCTGCACTCATCCGCTGTGGGGCAAGCGTTCATACTAAATCATAATACCGCAAGGAGGATTGCAAGATGTATATCCCTAAACTGCACAAAATCTGGCTTTGTCAAAATGACAAGGGCGGTATCTATATGTATCCCAAAATGGCAAATCGTCACGGCCTGATTGCCGGTGCTACCGGTACAGGCAAAACCGTTACGCTCAAGGTGCTGGCAGAAAGCTTCAGCGAAATGGGCGTACCTGTTTTTTTGGCTGATATCAAGAGCGACGTTTCCGGTATGTGCCTGCCCGGTGAAGACAGCGATGGCTTCCGCAAGCGCTTAAGAAACAAGCTGGGTTTGGAAACGGAATGGAAATTTGCCGGTTACCCGGTACGCTTCTGGGACGTTTACGGCAAGGGCGGCATTCCCGTGCGCGCTACCGTTTCGGAAATGGGGCCTGATCTGCTCAGCCGTCTGCTGGAGCTTAACGACACCCAAAGCGGCGTGATGAATATTGTTTTCCGCGTAGCAGACGACCAAGGCCTGCTGCTGTTGGATTTCAAGGATTTACGCAGCATGGTGCAATACGTCGGTGATAACGCAGCCCAATTCAAAACAAGCTACGGCAACATTACTCCTGCCAGCATCGGTGCTATCCAACGCTCTTTATTACGTCTGGAGGACCAGGGTGCAGATATTTTCTTTGGCGAGCCGGCACTCGATATCAAGGACTGGTTTGCTACAGCAGAAGACGGCCGCGGTGTTATCAACCTGCTGCATGCCACTGAGCTTTTTCAACGCCCGCTGCTCTACTCCACCTTCCTGCTGTGGATGCTTTCCGAGCTCTACGAAATGATGCCGGAAGCAGGCGATTTGGATAAACCCAAGATGGTCTTTTTCTTTGACGAAGCACATCTGATTTTTAAGGATGCACCGCAATCCCTTTTGGATAAGATTGAACAGATTGTCCGCCTCATCCGTTCCAAGGACATCGGTATTTACTTTATAACTCAACAGCCTACCGACGTACCCGAAAGTGTACTGGCACAGTTAGGCAACAAGCTGCAGCATGCGCTGCGCGCCTACACTCCTAAGGAACGCAAGAGCCTTAAAGCTACCGCGCAATCCTTCCGCGAAAACCCGGCATTAGACGCCGAAGCTGCCTTAGGCGAGCTTGGCACAGGCGAGGTTCTTGTTTCCACGTTGGACCCCGAAGGTATTCCTTACATCGTACAGCGTGCCTATGTAATGCCGCCGCGCAGCTATCTTGGCGTGTGTGATGACGTCAAACGCCAGCAGCTGATCAAAGACTGCCCGCTCTACAGCAAATATGCAGAAGCTGTTGACCGTGAATCTGCATATGAGCTGCTGACACAAAAGGCAGAAGAGGCACATGCGGAAGCCGAAGCGGCAGCGAAGGCTGAAGCTGAAGCCAAGGAAGCAGCGCTGAGAGCAAAAGAAGAAGCCAAGCAGGCCAAGGAAGCAGAACGTGCCGCCAAAGCTGCGGAACGTGAGCGCATTGCAGCAGAACGTGCTGCACAAAGAAGCAGCGGCCACCAAACCAAGAGCGTGTTGGACAAGGTATTTGACAGCGCCGTCAATTCCGCTACCCGCACAGTCGGCAACCAAATCGGCAGCAAGCTGGTACGAGGTATTTTAGGAAGTCTTTTCAAAGGTAAATAAAAAAATTCAGGACTGACGCACAGCCAAGGCGTCAGTCCTTTTAGTTTAGACATAAAAGCTATAATTATTTTTTGATTACCAGAGCCTGCAACAGCAAATCCTCGGCAGCATCTGCCGGATTGCCGATAGCATGACCTTCGCCGCTGGGACAGTGCACCTTATCGCCCGCATGCAGCGTCATAGCCTTGCCGTTATCGTTGTACTCGGCAGTTCCCTGCAGCACCACGATAGTTTCGCTGTTGCCGTCGTGAATGTGATAGCCAAGGCTGCAGCCCGGTTTAAGAGTTACCTTAGCGTACATTACTACGCTGTCATTAAGCATGCTCTCGTCAAGATAATGTTCAATAATTACGTCACCATTGCCACCGAAGCGGTTGGCGCAGATATCTGTTTTGCTGTTCGTTATTTTCATAAGCAAAGCCCCCTCTTTTTTACTGCTTCCATTATATGCCTATTTCGTGCTGCAGGCAAATATTTCTCTGACTGCATATACAGCTTATCTCCTTGACACTTACTGACAAAAACATTATACTTATGCTAACAACTTCATAAACAAAGCTTAGAGTGAGTCTGAAATTTAGCTCATGAAGGGGTACACCACCACGGGTGTAGCTTTTTCATGAGCTTTTTTATTACCCGAAAGGAGAAAACAGCATGCATATCAACGGAGAAGAAAAGGCCTTAGGCTGCCCCATCGCTCTCAGCGAGCTGCTTACGCAACTCGGCTATCGCGCCGAGCTTGTTGCCATCGAGCTTAACGGCAATATCATCAAGCAGGCGGATTTTGGCAGTACAACAATTACCGACGCCGATAAATTGGAAATTGTCAGCTTTGTAGGAGGTGGCTGAATGATTATCAAGGAGGAAATCAATGCCGCACTTGGCAAAGGACTGACACAGGCGCAGCTTGATGCGTTGCACAACGCGCGCGTTGCTGTCGTAGGCCTCGGCGGACTCGGCAGCAATATAGCAGTCGCCTTAACGCGTCTTGGTGTAGGCAATCTTTATATTTATGATTTCGACAAGGTAGAGCTTTCCAATCTCAACCGTCAATATTATTTTCTTGATGATATAGGGCAATACAAAGCAGACGCCCTTGTGAAGCATTTGCGCCAGATAAACCCCTACGCAGCTTTGCATTCGCAGGTAGTCAAGGTAACTCAGGAAAATATCCCCGCACTTTTAGGTGACTGCGATATTATCTGCGAAGCGCTTGATAACGCTGCCGGCAAGGCTATGCTCGTGAGCACTGTATTGAGTACCTGGAGCGATAAAAAGGTTATCGCCGGCAGCGGCATTGCAGGCTTCGGCAAAGCAGAAGAAATCACCAGTAGAAAAATCACAAAAAATCTTTATCTTTGCGGCGACGGCAACAGTGATTTTCACGATTTACCGCTCTGCGGTGCACGCGTCACACTCTGCGCCATGCAGCAGGCACTGCTTGCTGCACGCATTATTTTAGACTTGGAGGAGAATTAAAATGACAAACGATACATGGACTTTAGGCGGACATGAATTTCATTCCCGTTTTATTTTAGGCAGCGGCAAATATTCGCTGGACTTAATCAAAGCAGCCGTAGAGCAGGCCGGTGCGGAAATCCTTACGCTCGCTCTGCGCCGCGCCAACAGCGGCGCTCTTGCAAACATTCTTGATTATGTGCCGGAAAACGTCACCCTGCTACCCAACACCAGCGGTGCACGCAACGCTGAAGAAGCAGTGCGCATTGCCCGCCTCGCACGCGAGCTTTGCCACACCGACTTTGTAAAAATCGAAGTAATCAAAGACAGCAAATACCTGCTGCCCGACAACCATGAAACCCTCAAGGCAACAGAAATTCTTGCCAAAGAAGGCTTCATCGTTATGCCCTATATGTACCCTGATCTGCAAAGTGCACGTGACATGCGTGATGCCGGTGCTGCCTGTATCATGCCGCTGGGCGCACCGATTGGCAGCAACAAGGGCCTTTGCACCAAGGACTTTATCCAAATCTTAATCAACGAAATCGATCTGCCGATTATCGTCGACGCAGGCATCGGCAAGCCGTCACAGGCCTGCGAAGCTATGGAAATGGGTGCAGCGGCTATCATGGCGAACACCGCGATTGCCAGCGCCGGCAACCTGCCGCTCATGGCCAGTGCCTTCCGCGATGCCATCAACGCCGGCCGCAAGGCTTATCTTGCAGGCTGCGGCAGTGTCCGCGACAATGCCAGCGCCAGCTCCCCGCTGACAGGCTTTTTGCATGATTGAGGTGACAGCATGAAGAACGAAGATAAATTTTTTAACAACAGTATTTATGATGAGCAGGCAGCAGCCTTCAGCGAAAAACAGCTGACCGATCCGATGCAGTATCAGGAAGGCATGGAAATTATCGACTCCGATATTTTTGACAAGGTTCAGACTGCCCGTGCTACTTACGATTACAACCAATACAATGAAGCAGACGTGCTTGCAGCCCTCGCTCACAGCGAGCGTACGCCCGATGACTTCGCGGCCCTGCTTTCGCCTGCTGCTCTGCCTCTTTTAGAGGAAATTGCCCACGCCGCACAAATTGAGCGCCAGCGTTACTTCGGCAATAACGTTACCTTTTTCACCCCGCTGTACATTGCCAACTACTGCGAAAACTACTGCATCTACTGCGGCTTCAACAGTCACAATAAAATTCAGCGCGCCTGCCTGAGCAGCGAGCAGATTGCTGCCGAAATGCAGGCCATCGCCGCCACCGGCCAGCAGGAAATTCTCATTCTCACCGGTGAAAGCCGCAAAATGAGTGACGTGCATTACATCGGCGAGGCCTGCAAGCAGGCATGCCAATACTTTAAGGTTGTGGGCGTAGAAATCTATCCGCTCAACAGCGATGAATACGCTTATCTGCATGAATGCGGCGTAGATTACGTAACTGTTTTCCAGGAAACATATAATAAAGATAAATACGCACAACTGCATCTGGCAGGTCATAAGCGCGTTTTCCCCTACCGTTTTTACGCACAGGAGCGCGCCCTGCGCGGCAAAATGCGCGGCGTCGGCTTCGCCGCTCTGCTCGGCCTAGACGACTTCCGTCGCGACGCCCTTGCTACCGGACTGCATGCCTACCTGCTGCAAAAGAAATATCCGCATGCAGAAATTGCCTTCTCCTGCCCCCGCCTGCGTCCCATCATCAACAATGACAAAATTAAACCGATGGACGTGCACGAGCGCCAGCTGCTGCAGGTTGTCTGCGCATACCGCCTGTTCATGCCCTTCGCCTCGATTACCGTTTCCAGCCGAGAATGCGCGCGCGTGCGTGATAACCTGATGCTCATTGCCGCCAACAAAATTTCCGCCGGCGTCAACACAGGCATCGGGGCACACAGTAAAAAGCAGGAGCTGGGCGATGAACAGTTTGAGATTGATGACAGCAGAAGTCTGCAGGAAATCTATGATGCATTGCTGAAAATCGGCCTGCAGCCTGTAATGTCGGAGTACGTTTATGTCTGAGCTGCCGCTGATTGCCGTTACGGACAGCGCCACCTGTCCCCGTCCGCTGGCTGAGCAAATAGAGCGTTTGGCAAAGCTGACGGAGCTGCGTACGCAGGCTATTATCCTGCGTACGAAGTCTTTAGATAAAGCAGCCTATCGCACGCTCGCGCTGCAAGCACAGCAAAGCTGCGAAGCTGCAGGCATACCGCTTATTTTGCACAGCGATTGGCAGCTTGCACATGAGCTTGGCATAAGCAAACTGCATCTGCCGCTGGCGCTGCTGCGCCAAATGACGGCGTGCGAGCGTGCACATTTCACTTGGCTTTCCACCTCCGTTCACAGCGTAGAAGAGGCAATCGAAGCACAAGCGCTTGGTGCTACCGTGCTCATCGCCGGACACATCTACACTACGCAGTGCAAGGCAGGCCTTGCTCCACGCGGTCTTGGCTTTCTGCAGGCTGTCTGCAGCGCTGTAAGCTTGCCGGTTTACGCCATCGGCGGCATCAGTTTCGATGCTGCGCAACACGCCGAACTCCAAGCGAATGGAGCACGCGGAGCGTGCGTAATGAGCGCTTATATGAGGCTGTAATAATGTTTGGTAAAAGTTGTGAAAAATCGCCCTGCAAAATTTGACATCGGCCTCCAGAACATCTATGATTAAGAGAGGAATTTGTAAGCAACATATTTATTTCTGTCCCAAAGCACAAGAGGAGGCAAAAACGAAATTACTATGAATATTTGGCATGACATTGACCCCAAACGTATCTCTCCTGACGATTTTATTGCAGTTATCGAAATTCCCAAAGGCTGCAAGGTAAAGTACGAGCTGGACAAGGAAACCGGTCTGCTCAAAATGGACCGCATCCTGTACACCGCAACTCACTATCCTGCCAACTACGGCTTTATTCCCCGTACCTACGCAGCAGATAACGACCCGTTGGATGTATTGGTTTTATGCTCCGAAAACGTTGTACCGATGACCTTGATGCGCTGCTACCCCATCGGCGTTATCATCATGGAGGACAGCGGTGATATGGACGAAAAAATCATTGCTATTCCCTTCGGTGACCCGATGTATAATTCCTACAAATCCATCAGCGAGCTGCCGCAGCATATCAGCGATGAAATGATTCACTTCTTCAGCGTATACAAATCCCTTGAGGGCAAAAGCACCGCTCTTGAAGAGGCACATGATGTAGACAAAGCAAAGGAAATCATCAAGCAGTGCCAACAGCGCTATAAAGATACCTTTTGCTGAACAATAACCACGTAAAAAAAGGCTATTGCGTAAAATTGCTTACGCAGTAGCCTTTTTAGGTTGAAGCAGCTCTTCCGCCCACAAAAAAAGGACTGCCTTTCGCAAATGCGTCCAGCAGCCATAAAATAAGGGAAAGCGTATTTAGTTAAGAAGCAGCGGCTCACGCCAATGCTTCTTTTTAGTTGCCGCGTACATATTCACGCGGCACACGCGGGCTCACGTCGCAGATAATTTCATAGCAGATAGTATCCGCCCATTCCGCAACCAGCTCCATTGGCAGCTCACGGCCGCCAAACACGATAACCTCGCTACCCAGCTTAACGTCCGGAATATCCGTCACGTCCAGCATCGTCTGGTCCATGCACACGCGTCCGATAATCGGCGCCTTCATGCCGTTAACCAGCATATACCCGCGGTTAGACAAGCGGCGGCTTACGCCGTCGGCATAACCGATAGGCACAGTAGCGATAACACTGGGTCTCGTCAATGTATAGGTTCTGCCATAGCCGATGGTTTCACCGGGCGGCAGTGTTTTCACAAAAGCAACCTGCGTCTTCACAGTCATAACAGGCTCAAAATCCTTGTAGCAGTCAATCATATGCGCCGGGTGCAGTCCATACAGGGTAATTCCCTGACGCACCATATCCAGCTGATATTCCTGCAGCTCCGTCAGCGCAGCACTGTTGGCGATATGACGGATAGGAATATGCACTCCCTCCGCTTCAATCAGGCGCAGCGCCTCCTGAAAGCGTTCAAACTGATAGGCAGCATACTGCTTATCATCGGCGTCGGCAGTCGCAAAGTGACTGAACACGCCCTCAATATAGATACCGGGCAAGGACGCTGCCAGCTTGGCAAATCTGCCGGCATCACGCACATGCACACCGATACGGTGCATACCTGTATCAATCTTAATATGTATTTTAGCCTTCGTATGCAGCTTCAAAGCCGCCGCATTCAAAGCATATAAGCGTTCTTCATCAAATACTGCATGGCTGATATCATAGCGCACACAGATTTCCGCAACCTCCGGCAGCATTGAGCCAAGCACCAGAATCGGTGTTTCAATACCGGCCTCGCGCAGCTTCACGCCCTCCTGCAGGAGAGCTACCGCAAAAAAGTCTGCACCGTTACGCGCTGCTTCCTGCGCTACGCGCACAGCGCCATGACCATAGGCATCTGCCTTGACGACAGCACATAATTTGGTTGTCGGCTTCAGATTGGCCTTAGCCATCTGCACGTTATGTGCAACTGCATCTAGATTTATTTCTGCCCACGCACCACGTTGAATATGCACAATGGCATCCTCCTAAGCTTATCGTCCATAAAATAAGCCGCAGGCAAAGCATCGTTGCTGCGGCATCAAACTTACCCAAGAATTTTGTATAGCATACATTAATATTTTACAAAACTCTAATATTAGCATATAACCAACAAGGGATTTTGTCAACATTTTATTTTTTTATCGAGGTACAGTTTTTAGCATGCGGACAGCCGGAACAGCCGTTGCACCCGCCGCGATACTTTTTACCAAAATAACTGCGCACTGCCAAAATCACCAATATTGTTAACAAACCCGCAATAATATATGTTGCCATCAGTCTGCCTCACTTTACAATTATCATCATTCACCATATTAACCAAGAATTCTAGCTATAGTGTAAATCAAAACAATACTTTTGACAAATGAATTCTTTGTGAAAGAGTGACACGGAAAAATTTTTCTGAGAGGAACAATATACTGCTTGCAACATTTTATTTAACTCACCGTATATTCCTATAGCAAAAGTATTTTCCCTATTGCTAAAATCACGGTGGTATACTACAATAAGTCTAAATTAAAACAGAAAGCAGGGTTCACTATGCAATTACCGGAAAAAAAATACATTGCCTCCTTTGATATTGACGCACAAAACACCTTCACCCCGGTCTGCCCCGATGAGCTGCCGGTTGCCGAAGGCGACACCATCGCTCCCGAGCTGAATGCCCAGGCACAGTTCGCCAGCCTGCGCCTCGCTTCCCGCGACGCGCACAGCCGTTGTGCGCTCTGGATCAGCGACGCCGAGCATGCTCCGCTCACTCCCATCAGCGGTTATCCCGATCTTGATATCCGTTGGCCGGCACATGCTATTATCGGCACCAAAGGCTTTGACTTCATCAACGGTCTTGATGAAGCTGCCTATGATTATCAGGTATTCAAGGGCATTGAAGCAGATAAGCATCCCTACGGTGCCTGCTACCATGACTTGAAGGACACTCTTTCCACAGGTGCCATCGAATATCTGCGCTGCCATGGTATTACCACCGTTATCTGCGGCGGTCTGGCAACCGATTACTGCGTAAAAAACACTGTACTACAGCTGAAGGCTGCAGGCTTCGATGTTATCCTGAACAAGGCTGCCTGCCGCGGCATTGCTCCCGAAACCATCGCAAGCGCTATGCAGGAAATGGCCGCTGCCGGAGTAAAATTCGTAGAATGCGCCAAGGAATTAGCTGAATAAGGAACTTACAAAAAATGCTGCAGGCTTGCGCCAGCAGCATTTTTGTTTTACCGTAATACTATTCAATTTCACGCAGTACGTGTGAGCGACCGGTCAGCGAACGTGCGCCCTTTTCCGTAACCACATAGGTATTTTCCGTACCTACCAAACCTAAGCCAGGCAAAGCAATTTTAGGCTCTACGGCAAAGGTCATACCCGGCTCCAGCGGCTGCTTAAAGCCCTTGGCTATAGCCGGCGCTTCATCCATCACCAGACCAATGCTGTGGCCCAGGAATTTACCGCCGTTCATAAACGCATCACCATAAACATTCTCGAACTTTTCCATAGTGCGCAGATACAGGTTTTCAATCGGCTCACCAGGAACCATCATGGATACTACCTCTTGCTCTAGCTCCAGGCAACGCTCCTGTGCCGCCAAAAGCCTTGCACATTGCTCGTCCTTTTGCAGACTGCCGAAATAATATACAACCGTCTTATCCGTATGATAACCATCAAAGCCGCAGGGAACATCAAGATAAACCAATCGACCGGACTTCAGCTTGCGGAAGGCATTACCTATGGATTGCACTGCGATACAGGTGCCGCCGGTACCGCCGGGGCCGTCAAAGCCGGTGCGTACTAAACCACTCTTGCCAAAGGAAGCCAGACCGACAACCTCCTCGCCCAAGGACTGGTTAAATCGCGCTGTTCCGTGCGAGCCGCGCTGCACCATCTCGCTGTAAAGCTCGATAGCCAGCTGAGCCTCGCTGATACCTGCATGAATCAGCTTCGGTGCAATAACATCCAGCACTGTTTCATGAATAGCGCCGGAGCGTTCCATCTGCTGCAGCTCATAAGTACTCTTGCGCAGACGCAGCTCCTGCAGCACAGCATCAAAGGAGCCAACTTCTTCAAAAGCAAAATACTTATGCAGCATACGCTCCCAGTCCAAGGTAGCCTTCTTCGTTTCTACATACATAATGCGCGGCGCACTGCCATAATAGGCAGCAGCCTCACGAAAGCTGTGCATCGGACGGATATCGCTGAAATGCGATTCGTTTACTGCACGCTCATAGTTGCGGCGCACCCAGAAAATTGCATCCTGCGGACGAATCAGCAGCACACCCTCCTGCATCGTACCCGTAAAATAATACATCGCAATCTTATGATTGACTGCAGCCATTTCCCACCCCGGATGCATTTCATCCATCAGGCGGTGGAACTTCTCCAGACGCGCCTCCAGCTCACTCGCAGGCACCGGGCGAATAGCATCAGTCAATACAGCAGTCTGTTCCAAAACAGCCATAGCAATACTCCTTTCATTGTCAAAGCAAAGTATTTATCCGTTATTAACCAAGATATTGCAAAATTTCCTTAGCATGCGGTAAAATAATATCCGGCTTAATAGAACCGTTTTCCACATCTTCCATGGTTGCTTCACCTGTCAGCACCATCACAGAAAGAATGTCATTGTTTAGGCCAAAGGCAATATCAGTTGCCAGGCGGTCACCCACCATAGCAATTTCCTCTTTTTTATAACCGGTTTTGTTCAAAACCACATCCACCATATACTTGTAAGGCTTGCCGAAAATCAGCTGTGGCTTTTTGCCGGTAGCAGTTTTAATCAGCTCCAGCATTGCACCGGTATCAGGAATGAATTCGCCGCCTTCAATCGGGCAGCGCACGTCAGGATGCGTAGCAACATACGGCACACCCTTGTCAATCAGGCGGCAGGCGGTAGTAAGGCGGTCATAGGTAAGTGTCTGGTCAAAGCCGACAACTACATAATCAGCGCCCTCCTCCAACGTATTCGTCAGCGTAAAGCCTGCTTCCTCAATTGTTGCCAACAGCTGCGGCGTTCCCAGCACAAACAGCTTCGCACCGGGTTTGTTCTTCTGCATCCAGTTGGTCAACGCATCTGATGAAATCAAGATATTCTCACGTGTAACAGGAACGCCCAGTCCGTTCATCTTCTGCACATAATGCTCGTGGCTACGGGAAGAATTATTCGTCAGCAGATAATATTCCTTGCCTGCTGCCTTTAATTTATCAAAAAAGCCCTCCATACCCGGAATCAGTTCGTTACCCAGGTTAATGGTTCCGTCCATATCAAAAAGAAAACACTTAATTTTCGCTAAGCGAGCGTAATCATAAGTCATGCCCTATCCTCCATACTTAAATATAACAATATTATAAAGCATTTGCCGTATTTGTGCTACAATAGACAAGGAAGAAAATCTGAAGTTCAAAAGGAGATTAACTATGAAATATACAACCATTATTTTTGATCTTGATGGTACCTTACTCAACACATTGGCAGATCTAGCTGCCGCTACCAACCATGCTTTAGCAGAGCACAAGCTACCTCAGCGCACCACAGACGAAGTGCGCCGTTTTGTCGGCAATGGCATCCGCAAGCTGATTGAGCGTGCGGTACCGGCTGATACGCCTGCAAAGCTGCAGGAGGAGGTCTTTGCCAGCTTCAACAGATACTACAAGCAGCACTGCGCCGACAGCACCCGCCCCTACGAAGGTGTACCGCAGCTTTTGCAGCAACTGCGTGCTGCAGGCTGCCGTACAGCCATTGTTTCCAACAAAGCGGATTACGGCGTACAGGCACTGGCTAAGCAATACTTTGACGGCCAGCTCGACGCTGCCTGCGGCGAGCGCGCTGGCATCGCCAAAAAACCTGCGCCGGATATGCTGCTGGCAATTATGCAGCAATTAAACGCTGAACCTGCAAGCACTATCTATATCGGTGATTCGGATACCGACATTGCCACAGCAAGCAATGCAGGCGTGCCCTGCATCGGTGCATGCTGGGGCTTCAGAGGACGCGCCTTTCTGGAAGCGCACGGCGCTAAGCTGTTGGCGGAAAACGTTGGCGATATCTGGGAGCTTATAAAGTAAAAGGGGCTGCTGCAAGGCAAAAAGAAAAAATCTGCTGAAAAATATTTAAAACACCATTATTCATGATACCATAGACAACTTCAGACATTCAATAATGATAGAATACTATTAGCATCACCTGTATTCAATATAATAGGGAGGTTTGAATATGTCAAAGAACAAATTCTACTATGGCGATATTGTTAAATTAAAGGACAAAGATATCTGGGGAATTGTAACAAATAGAGAAGACCTGAAACCCAATCTGGTAATTGAGACAATCCTCCCCGATCACTATGCCATAGATAATATCGTAATCCATCAGTCCAAGCTAGAAACGGCAGCCACACCACTCGCACCCTTAACAAAAGCGAAACTAAAATCAATGGTTCAGGGGAGGCCTCTGAGTTCCTTGGATTATGTCAGATTTTACTCATTAAAAGGAACAGCAGATTACACTCTGAATGCGGCAGACATATTTAAAGGCGTAGACAAGCTTCTTAACGGAAACGGAACCCCTTTTACAGCAGATACCTTTAATATATGGTCTCTCATTATAGAAAAATTAATTACCGAAGCCTACCCTGAGGAAATACCTGATATTGCTGCCGACGGCACCTTTAAGGATGCTGATATGGTTATCCTCGCATTTCAGTTTATATGCAGCATGGAAGAAGATGCACGCTATACAGAAAATCCCGACTATACATTACGCAAGCATTTCGATTCATTGTCTTGTATGCTGGAAAGTTTCCTGGATGCTCAAAAATTCAATAATAACATGCTCCGATACAATAACTTAATTTTGCTATATCTGGTAGATAAATACAACCATACTAACATCGATAACCAAAGCGAAGCAGTACAGATGCTTTTTAAAAACTGTCTGGAAGAGCTTTGCCGCCGCTTAGTACCCGAGGCCATCGAAAAACGTGGTTATTGCTATTACTGTGGCACTAAAGTTTATCCTAATGACTGGTTTAAAGCACGTGATTCCTTTTTGGAATATTATGAGCGAACCGCTGCTCCTTCCGCAGCCAACACCTTAGGCTATATTTATTACTACGGTCGCTGCAATAACGGCACACCGGAATATGACAAGGCATTTTATTATTTCAGTATCGGACATGCCGCCGGCATTATCGAAAGCACCTACAAGCTGGGAGATATGTTTAAGCACGGTAATGGTGTAAAAGAAAATCAGAAGCTGGCTTTTTCCCTCTACCAACGTACATATAATCATTGTCTGCTTGATTTTTGCTATGGTAATGATGCCGGTAATTTCGCAGATATCGCACTCAGAATGGGAGAATGCTATTTTTTAGGTATTATGAAACCAAAAGATGCTACTGCTGCCTATGAATATTATCTTCAAGCTAATCTTGCTATACAAAAGCGTATGGAAGCCGTCAACTATTACGGTGATGATGTTGTCAGTTCCAGCATCAAACGTGGTTTCCTCAAAGCCCAAAGACGATATCACAATACCAAAATTATCAGGAAATATGTTGAGCCCGAGAAATTTTTAAACCAAATGACTAAAGGTCACCGACGTTGCCAACTAATCGTCAAAAAAGAGAAAAACGACAAACTCCGCTTGACTTTTAATATGCTGCCTTGGCCTAACGAAATGAAAGCTCCCAAGCTGCTTTTGACATCCTGCGATGCCGATTATTGCAATCTGGCAGATATGCTGAAGTTGGAAACAGGTAAAAAGAGCCATTTTATCAATCATAGTAAGGCCGAAAGCATTATATTCAACGAAGCAAGCTACGGCTGGCATAACAAAATACTATATTTATATCTGGACGGAGTTCTGCAAGCGGAACTCCACGTAAAGCATTACCGGCTGTTGCTCCCCAAACCGCCGGAGATAAAGCCATCCGGCCGTCTGTTGCATTTTGCTTCAATCAGTTTTCAGGACGGCGGCAAGCGTTATGATTATCTTTGCGATGACAAAAACGTTAAGCCAGGCGATAAAGTTGTTGTTACGGGCTATAACGGTGAAACTGCTGTTTCCGTAGTCGATGTATTCGACGAATACGAAAGCCATTTAAAGTTGCCGTTTGATTCCTACAAAAAGATACTGAAAGTATTGCCTGCATCAGATGATACTGAGCTTATAAAATCATGACCACCCGTCAAACGGGTGGTTTAACGACGGGCTATAAGCCCTTAATACTAGCCAGCGCCTCAAGACGCTGGCTTTCACTTTGTTCAAGCCACATTGCACTTTTCTCTTTCGCTGCCCCTGTCAGGGGCGTTTTGAATACTAGTTACCCTTAAAATGGTCTTCGTACTCTTTTACACTTAACTTGTCTAAAGCTATATCGTGCTTTTCTTGTTCCGCAATATATTTCTTTACGGTAGCTTCATTTAGACCTACTGTAGATGCGTAGTAACCTTCTGCCCAAAAATGTCTATTTCCAAACTTATACTTTAAATTTGCGTGTTTATCAAACATTTGAAGCGCTGACTTTCCTTTAAGATAGCCTATAAATGTCGATACTGCAATTTTAGGCGGAATACTAAGTAGCATATGCACATGATCAGGCATCATATGACCTTCGATAATTTCTACACCCTTGTACGAACATAACCGTTTAAAAATTTCTATTAAATCCTCACGGTATTGATTATAAATGATTTTTCGTCTATACTTAGGTGTAAAGACTATATGATATTTGCATACCCACTTTGAATGCGATAATTCGTTAGTTTTATTTGCCATTAATACGTCATTCCTTTCTTTGCAATGGTGACTTGAACACTTACTATTGTATATCGGAATGACGTATTTTTGTATAACAATCAATGCGCACCCGCATAGCGGGTGGTTCTGTGTGAAGCACTATCTCATTTCTTTGAAAAGAATTTCGATAGCGCTCCACGGGCTAAAGCCACATAGTAAAAGAGACTGCCTTGCGGCAGTCTCTTTTACTTTATAACTATTTTACGCTAAGCAATCATCCATAAATTTAATCAGTCCGGCTTCAACTTCATCACGCAAGCACAGCTCATTGTGAATTTCATGACGGAAGCCAGGATACGGCTTTACGGAAACCTTATGTCCTGTTTTGGCAAGCAGATTGGCAACATGATACAAGCCCTCGCCGTAATTGCCGCAGGGATCCTGGTCACCGGCAATCAAGTAGCTGGGAATATTTTGCGGCACCTTGGCAGCCCACTCATCATTTTCAATATAATGATACAGCTGCACGAAATCATAGCACAGCTCCAGCGTAGTATCGAAGGTATTGAACATATCACCTGCATGGTCCTCAACAATGCGCGGATCTGTTGCAATCCAATCTGCCGGACTGTTGGGATTTTCCACTCTGTCCGTCATGCCGCAGAAAACACGCTCAAACCAGACGCCGCATGGTTGATACGGATCTGCCTCATAAGCAGCCTTGAATTCTGCATTAACATAGGCATCCTCACAGCCCTTCCACTGCGAGCAGACACCGCACAACATCATACCTTTGATATCCTCACCGTAGATAGACGCATAAGCACGCGCCAGCATAGAACCCCAGCTATGGCCGAAAACGAAATACGGCAGCTCGGGATATGCCTCTTTAGCAATATCATGCAAAGCCTTTTCATCCTTCAGATAGGTCATATAGCCGCCGGAATGCGGGTCACCCAGGGTGCCTCCGTCATAGCCGGTTTTCCCATGACCGAGATGGTCATCAGCAAACACTACAAAGCCTGCTTCGTTGAACTTGCTGATCATGTGCAGATAGCGGCGTGAATGCTCACCATAGCCGTGAATCAGCTGTACAATAGCTTTCGGTTGGCCTAAAGGACTGTAGGACCAGGCCTTGATGGTATCTCTGCCGTTGGCAGAAGGGAAGGAAATTTCTCTGATGGACATAATGCGGACCTCCTCGCCTGTAATTATTTATAATATTAAGATAATGATAACACCGGCGCTTCCTGCTGTAAAGCAATAATAACGCTCTGAAGAATGTTTTACGTATTTTTTACACTAAATCCATCTCTGCATATCTCTCATAATTTCTGACCAAGGCATACAAAAAACCACTACAACAAATTTGTCATAGTGGCTTGCAAAATCTATTTTTAATTTTAACGGTCAGCTTAGCACTGAACTGTTTTACCGCTTATATTGATATACCGCAGTCTTTATTTATTTTTCAGCACATAGAACGGATCGATATTTTGTCCGTCAACCAGCACCTCATAATGAATATGCGGACCTGTACTGTAGCCTGTACTGCCGACAAAGCCGATAATCTCGCCTTTGATTACCTTCTGCCCTGCAGCAACGGCAATGCCGCTCATGTGGCCATAGGCTGTTTCGTAGCCATTACCATGATTTATACGCACATAGCGTCCGTAACCGCCGTTCCAGCCGGCCTGTTCAATCGTACCGGCAGCCGTAGCATAAACCGGTGCGCCAAAATCGACTGCTATATCCAGACCGGGATGCCAGTCATACCCGCCCTCAATCGGACCGGTACGCACACCGTAATTACTGCTGATAGTGCCGCCGTCTGTAGGCCATTTATCCGGGAAGGATGCCATCCCGCCACCGGAGCCTTCAACCTCACTCAAAAGCTCACTGACAGATTGCTTGGTACCGTCCAGCATCTTTTTGATATTGGCATTTTGCGCTGTCAGCACCGCCATTGTGCCGTTGATATCCATTTTAGCAGGCCCGCCCTTGCCTGTATAAGACGTATTGGCAGACGTTTCCTTTGCCGCTGTCGAATCCACCATGCTCGTGCCCTCGCCCAGTTTGCTGCTGTCTACATCACGGATGACAGCACGGCGCAGCTTTTTCTCCAGATTGGAAATTTCGGCCATATCGCGCAGCATTCTTTCGTTATCCTGTAAAAGCTTCTGCAGCTTTGTCTGCTGCTCGGCCTTATTTTGCTTATATGCAGCATAATCGGTTGCTTCGCTGCGATAATCCGCCAGCTGATGATATAAATAGCCGGCTCCGCCGACTGCTCCGACAAGCACCAGGGCAGTAACAGCAATGCCTGCCTTGAGCTTAGCATACGAAAAACTTACTGCCTTGCCATTGGGCAAGCGCAGCTCACATTTCCTTTCCTCCATTATTTTAATTACCTCACTTGAAAAGACCAAAGCGTTGACCGACTGCCAACAATCTGCGTCCCACAAAGGGCACGTTGTTCAAATCCTCTTTATTCAGACCACCGCAGGCCAGCAGTGCCAATGCATAGACAGGAACAGCTGCAGCCATAGCAAACAGCACACACCACATACCCATGCTTTCCGTAAGCATCAGCACGCCGTAAATCGCCGCGCCCATGACACCGGAAGCAAAGCAGGGACGGATAATGCTGCCCACAGAGAAGCTATAGCCTGTCAGCTTGTAAATAAAGCCCATATTGATAATCGCTGCCACGGCAAAATCTGCCACCGTCGCCATCGAAGCACCGCGGATGCCAAGCTCAGGCACAGCAGTAAGATACCAGCTCATCACGATTTTTACAATGCAGGCAATAATCATATTGATTACAGGGATTGCTGTGCGGCCAAGGCCTTGCAGAATACCTGTACTGATCTGATGCATACCTAAAAAGAGAATACCGATGCTCATTGTCTGAATCGCAGGTGCCGCACCGGGAGCGTTATACACGAGTGCCGCAACCTTTTCCGCCAGACAGTACAAACCCATAAAGCAGGGGAAGGTAATAATCATTGCCACGCGGAAGGCAATGCGGATTTTATCACGAATAGCATCAAAGCTGCTCAGCGCACGAGATTCAGAAATCGACGGCACCAGACTGATGGTCATAGCAGCAGTAAAAATTGTCGCCAGATTAACCAGCGGCACCGCCATACCGGTCAGATAACCGAACAGCTCTGTCGCATGGTGAATATCAAAGCCGGCCGCTTCCAAACGCTGCGGCACAATCAAAAGGTCAAGGTTGGCACCTATCGGCAGCATCAGACTGGTCAGAGAAACCGGCAAAGCCAGCTTCAGCAGACGCTTGATGATATGTCCGGCGCTTTCTACCGGCGCACTGTCATCCTGCTCAGCCATTTCCTTTTGCAGACGCTGCTTCAGGCGGCGATAGAACCACATCAGCACCAAAAGTGCGCAGAACGCGCCTACGCCGGCTCCCATGCTGGCACCGCCTGCAGCGAACGCCAAACCGTACGGCATGAAGAGGTCGGCAAAAACGAGCATGGTAATAACACGTGTCAGCTGCTCGACAATCTCACTGACCGCCGTCGGCGTCATAATCTGCCAGCCCTGCAGATAACCGCGGAAGCTTGCCAGAAAGGTTACAAAGAAAACCGCAGGCGCCAGAGCGATAATAGAATAATACGCACGGCTGTCGCGGATGATATGGTTATTAACCAGCCAGTCCGCACCGAAAAACAGCGATGACGAAAACAGCAGTCCTGTCAAAAGCAGCACTCGCAGCGAAACATTAAAGACTCGCTTGGCACCGCGATAATCCTTATTCGCCAATTTTTCGGAGGTAATAATAGATATTGCCACCGGTACACCGGCACTTGATACGGTTATTGCCATCAGATAGATTGGAAAGCCCATCTGATACAGGCCGATACCTTCGCCACCCAATACACGTGATAAAATAATCCAGTTCAGAGAACCGATAACCTTGACCACTATACTGGAGGCCGTAAGGATTAAGGTTCCCTTTAAAAATTTGCTATTCGAAGCTTTAGAATCTGCGCTCATAAAATCCCCTTGTTTATAGATAGATATACATTATAATTATCCTCTTTTCCGCGAGATTTTACAAGTACTTTTAACACATTTGTCATAAACACATCACTGCTTTTTGCTTGCATAACTATCTTTATATGCTAAAATTAAGTTAAGACCAAAATTATGTTGTAAAAGGAGTGATACAAAATGAAATCCACATATGCTTTATTAGCTTTTGGCGCAGCAATCTGCCTTGCAACCACCTGTAGCCTGAACGCCTATGCTTCTCCGCTGAAGAATTATGACGCAGGCAAGGTTGCTATTGATGCAGGCATTACTCTGCCATCCAGTCTTAACGGTGACAACTATAAATTCAGCAAATCCAACAGTACCTATCTTGGCGCAACTGTCGGCATCGGCCAAAAAACTGCTTTAAACTACAAATGGAATAATTACAAAGCAGACGAAGCCAAAACCCGTGCTCAACAATTCAATCTTATGTACAAGGTACTGCCGGGTATTTCCGCTTACGCAGGTTATCTGAACGCTGATACCTCCGGTGACTTTGGCGGTAAAACCAAAAACTCCGGTCAAATCGGTCTGCAGGCTGCCTATGATATTCCCGCACTCTTCACTGTTTGGGGAAATGTTGGCTACGGCAACAGAAACAGCGGCTATGAAATCGGCATCAGCAAGCCTATTCTGAACAACCTGGAAGTTAACGCTTCTTACTACAATCAGACATTTGATGATGCTTTTGGCGAAGACCTCGACATGAAGGCTAAAGGCGTTAATCTGGGCTTAACTCTCAAATTTTAATTTGTCAGCTACGGCTAACTAAATTAAAATAAAAATTAACGGATAATTATTATTGACAACTGTGTCAGCCTGTGTTATTATATAAGTGTCAAGGGCACACAAGCTGTGCAAGTCAAAAATAAAATTAAGCAATGCAATATAAAAACATGGAGGGAACTAATATGAAAAAATTTGTATGTCAAGTATGTGGTTATGTATATGAAGGCGAAGCTGCTCCGGCAAAATGCCCGCAATGCGGCGCTCCCGCTTCCAAATTTCAGGAAATGGCTGCTGAAATGGGCTGGGCTGCTGAGCACGTTGTAGGCATCGCTTCCGACGTTCCTGAAGATATCAAAGCTGACCTGCGCGCTAACTTCAACGGCGAATGCTCCGAAGTTGGTATGTATCTGGCAATGAGCCGCGTAGCTTTCCGCGAAGGCTATCCGGAAATCGGCCTGTACTGGGAAAAAGCTGCTTTTGAAGAAGCTGAACATGCTGCTAAATTCGCAGAACTGCTGGGCGAAGTTGTAACCGACTCTACCAAAAAGAACCTGGAAATGCGTGTAGAAGCTGAAAACGGTGCAACCGCAGGCAAAACCGACCTGGCTAAACGCGCTAAGGCTCTGAACCTGGATGCTATCCACGACACCGTTCATGAAATGGCTCGTGACGAAGCTCGCCACGGCAAAGCTTTCGCAGGCCTGCTGAAAAGATATTTCGGTAAATAATTGACCAATAAAAATTAATAAGACTTAATAAGGCTCCCGCTGAGTAATCTTAACGGATTACAGCGGGAGTTTTTAGTTTTCAACGAATATTTTCGCCGTTTTTTGGAATCATTCCGCTAATCTTCTTATTTCAAGTACTTTCTTATGTTTTTCACACTTAAAAAGCCTTCAATATCTTTATAAATTGCTTCAGATATGATATTATATAAAGGTTAGGAAACATATTTAATGACACTCATTATCACGTTCCTAAAGGTGGTTAATTATATGCTTAATAAAACTAATTTTCATTATCCTGCAATGCTGCGTGTAACAGGCAAAAACTGTGTAATCATCGGCGGCGGTACTGTTGCTGCCCGCAAGCTGTCAACGCTGCTGGATGCAGGTGCCAAAGTAACGGTTGTTGCCCCGCTTTTCTGTGACGAAGTGCAAACGCTCGCCTCAGCGCATGGATGCACACTCATCAAGGATTACTACAAACCGGAATATCTGCAGAATTCATTTGTGGTTATTGCCGCCACAGATAATAAGGCTGTAAACAGGCAGATTTCAGAGGCTGCGCCCTGCCTCGTCAATAATATTACCGAACCTGAGCTGAGCAATTTCACTGTCCCCTCAGCCATCAGCGAAGGTGATATTACTATTGCGTTGGCAACAGGCGGTATGCCTGCTTTTACGCGTCTGCTGAAAAAACAGCTGGAACACATTCTGACACCCGAGCTGGCTGACTTCAACAGCTTTCTGCTGCTACAGCGTGAAGCTGTCAAAAACATTGAAAGTACGCCGCAGGAGCGGACGCAATTCTGGCGCAGTGTTTTGAAACAGGATTTACTAAATTTAGTTATGGCAGGTAAGGCTGCTCAAGCAAAGGAGAAGGTATTAGATGCAGTTAACAGTTTTAGGACTCAATCACAGGACCGCCCCCGTTGAGATCCGTGAACGTTTCAATTTTTCCAATGACAGGGTGGCAAGTATTCTGCGCCGCCTGCGCAATTACGATAATATTCCCGAAGCCATGCTGCTTTCCACCTGCAACCGCACAGAGCTGTACATGGTTATCGAAAATCCGCATGAAGCAATTCCTTTTATAAAATCATTGCTCAAGCATTTAGCAGGTGAACATTACCAAAGCGATTATTTTTACAATCTGAACGGAACAAATTGCGTCAAGCATCTGTTCCGTGTAGCCTCCAGTCTGGACTCCCTGATTGTCGGCGAAGGCCAGATTCTCAGCCAGATTAAAAATGCTTATCAGATTGCCCGCAATAACGGTATGACAGATACAATTCTCAATACCATCATGAATAAGGCAATTGCTGTCGGCAAACGTGTGCGTACCGAAACAAAAATTGCTTACAGCAGCGTATCTGTTTCCAGTGCCGCTGTTGACTTGGCCATCAAAATTTTAGGCGACCTGAGCAAGTCACAGATTTTGGTAGTCGGTGCCGGTCATATGAGCGAGCTCACCGCACAGCATCTGTTAGACAAGGGCGCGCAAACCATCTGCGTCAGCAACCGTCACTATGAAAGAGCGCAGGATTTGGCAGACAAATTCCATGGTACAGCCATTCCCTACCGTGCCATGTTCGAGCATGCCGCTGATGCCGATATTATCATTACCTCTACCGGTGCGCCGCATTACGTGCTTACCGTAGAAAATTTGGGACCTCTGCTCCCCAAGCGCAACGGCAGACCGCTGATTCTGATTGATATTGCCGTTCCGCGTGACGTCGACCCCAGACTGGCCGATGTTGCCGGCGTAACTATTTATAACATTGATGATCTGGAAGGCGTTGTTGATACCAATAAAAACTTCCGTGAAAAAGAAGCTCACGTTGCCGAGCAGATTATCAACGAAGAGATTGGTGCCCTCAAGGAGCGCCTGCGTTATTACACAATGCGCCCTGTTATGGTACAGCTGCATGATAAAATGAATTTTCTGCGCCAGAAGGTTTTGAAGAAGGCCTTTATTAAAATGCCGGAGCTTACCGACCATGAAAAGCGCATTATCGACCTGATGACCCAACGTCTGGAACATAAATTTCTGCGCGAGCCTATGAAGGCTATGAATGCTGTAGCAGGCACCGCAGAGGAAGAACGCTATAAAAAGATGATGTGTGATTTATTTTTATTAAACGAAACCGGAGAGGAGTTTGGTGATGAAAGCAAAATTGACGATTGGGACTAGACAAAGTCTTTTAGCGCTTTGGCAAAGCAATCATATTGCAGCCTTACTGCGCAAGCAATACCCTGAATGTGAGGTTGTACTGAAAAAAATTGTCACCAAAGGCGACCGTATTTTAGACGTACCCCTGGCGCAAATCGGCAGCAAGGGTTTATTTACCAAGGAAATTGAAGAGGATCTTTTAGACGGTACTGTTGACTTGGCAGTGCATAGCCTTAAGGATATGCCTACCGTTCTGCCGGAAGGCCTGTGCCTGACAGCAATTACCGAACGTGCCAACGTCGGCGATGCTTTTGTCAGCAACAAATATGACAGCTTCGAAGAACTGCCGCTCGGCGCTGTAGTCGGCACCAGCAGCCTGCGCCGCAAGGCACAACTGTTAGCTAAGCGTCCGGATCTGGAAATCCGTGACCTGCGCGGCAACGTTGATACCCGTCTGCGTAAGCTGGACGAGGGACTGTACGATGCTATTATTCTGGCCGCTGCAGGTCTGGAGCGCCTTGGCCACGGTGACCGTATCTCCAGCCTGATTCCTGCTGATGTCTGCCTGCCGGCTGTAGGCCAGGGCGCATTGGCAATCGAAGCGCGTACTGAGGATAAAGAAGTACGCGATATGCTGAGCTTCCTAACCGACCTGAACACCAAACAGGCTACCGATGCCGAGCGTGCCTTCTTGGGCTTACTGGAAGGCGGCTGTCAGGTTCCTATCGGTGTACATGCCGACGTTGAAGGTGAAAACATTCGCATTGAAGCAATCATTGCTGCCTTGGACGGCAGCACTATTCTGCGTGATACAATAAACGGTAAGGCTGATGACGCTGTCAGCCTCGGTCAACAGCTTGGCAAAAAAATGCTGGCTGCCGGCGGTCAGGAAATTCTGGCCTCTATTCTTTAAGGAGAGTGACATCATGACAAAACAAGGTAAAGTATATTTAATCGGTGCAGGCCCCGGCGACCCGGGCCTTCTGGGACTCAAGGCCAAGGAATGCCTGCAGACTGCAGACGCTGTTGTTTATGACCGTCTGGCAGATCCGCGTATCCTGGCCTTCGCCCGCAAGGATGCAGAAATGGTTTACGTTGGCAAAGCCAGCGCCAATCACACCATGCGCCAGCCCGATATCAACAAGCTGTTGGTAAAACTGGCTGCCGAAGGTAAGGTTGTAGCACGTTTGAAGGGCGGCGACCCCTTTGTATTTGGCCGCGGCGGCGAAGAAGCCATCGAACTGCGTGAAGCAGGCCTGCCGTTTGAGTTCGTTCCCGGCGTAACCAGTGCTATTGCTGTTGCCGAATATGCCGGTATCCCTGTTACCCATCGTCATGTAGCAACCTCCTTTGCCGTTATTACCGGTCACGAGGATCCTACTAAAGGCGAATCCACCATCCATTGGAAGGGTCTGGCAACCTCTGTTGACACTCTCGTTTTCCTCATGGGTGTAGAAAATATTGAAAAAATCAGCCGCGAGCTCATCGCTAACGGCCGCAGCGCCGACTGCCCGGCTGCCGTTATCCGCTGGGGCACTCATCCCGAACAGCGCACACTGATTACCACCCTCGGCAAAGCTGCCGCTGACGTTAAAGCAACTGGCATGAAGCCGCCTGCTATCTTCCTCGTCGGCGAGGTTGTACGTCTGCGTGAGCAGCTGCAATGGTTCGATAACAAGCCTCTCTTCGGCAAAACCGTTATCGTTACCCGAGCACGTGCACAGGCCAGCGCTCTCACCAAAAAGCTGGAAGCACAGGGTGCCAAGGTTATCGAAGCTCCGGCTATCAAAATTGTTCCGGCAGCAGATTACGCTCCGCTGGACAACGCTATTGCCAATATCAATGACTACAAATGGCTTGTCTTCACCAGCGCTAACGGCGTAGATTACTTCTTCGAGCGTCTGGGCGCTGCTAAGAAGGACGCACGCGCCCTGGCTAACGTTAAGCTTGCCGCTATCGGCAGCGCCACCGCCAAAGCTCTGGCAGAGCACGGCCTCACCGCCGACCTTATTCCTTCCGCTTATAAAGCAGAGGAGCTGGCAGAAGCTCTTGCCGGCGAAATCACTGCCGGTGACAAAATCCTGCTGGCACGTGCTAAGGTTGCACGCGAGGTTCTGCCTGAATCCCTGCGCAAAATCGGCGCTATTGTTGATGTTGTAACTGCTTACGAAACCGTTGCTGACTGCGAAAACAAGGATGAGCTTATCGAAGCTCTCGAAAGCGGCGAAGCAAGCATCGTAACCTTCACCAGCAGCAGCACCGTAACCAACCTGCTGGAGATTCTCGGAGACAAGAAGGAACTGCTGAACAAGGCTGCTCTGGCTGCTATCGGCCCTGTTACTGCCGATACCCTGAAAAAGCATGGCTATACTCCGGCTATCAATGCCGCTGAATATACAATCGACGGCCTCATGACCGCTATCACAAATTTTTATAATAAATAAGGAAGTGTATCAAGATGAGTATTACCGGTTTTCCTGTATACCGTCCGCGCCGCACACGCGCTACTGAAAATCTGCGTGCAATGATCCGTGAAACCGAGGTTTCCGTAAAGGACTTAATCTATCCGCTTTTCGTCGTTCCCGGCGAAAACGTTAAACATGAAATCGAATCTCTGCCCGGCAACTACCACTGGTCCCTCGACCGCGTTATGGAATGTGTTGACGAGGTTGTTGCGCTGGGTATTCCCGCTGTCCTGCTCTTCGGCGTACCGTCCTACAAGGATGCTGTCGGCAGCAGCGGCTGGGATATGAACGAACCTGTACAGCAGGCCTGCAAGCTGATTAAAGCAAAATATCCTGAACTGGTTATCATTACCGACGTCTGCCTGTGCGAATACACCGAACATGGTCATTGCGGCGTACTGCAAAACGGCTGCACCGTCAACAACGATGAAACTCTGCCGCTGCTGGCTAAGGTTGCTGTTTCCCATGCTCAGGCCGGTGCTGACATGATTGCTCCTTCCAACATGATGGACGGTTATGTTAAAGCTATCCGCGAAGCACTGGATGCAGCTGGCTTCAACCATATTCCTATCATGGCTTATTCCGCAAAATTTGCTTCCGCATACTACGGTCCCTTCCGCGCCGCAGCAGACTCTGCTCCGTCCGCAGGCGACCGCAAAGGCTACCAGATGGACCCCGCCAACAGCGACGAGGCTCTGCGAGAGGTTGCTCTGGATATTGAAGAAGGCGCAGACATAGTTATGGTTAAACCGGCTCTGGCCTTCCTCGATATCGTTCAACGTGTACACGAAACCTTCAACCGTCCGCTGTGTGTTTATAATGTCAGCGGCGAATATGCTATGGTTAAAGCTGCAGCTGAAAAAGGCTGGATTGACGAAAAACGTATCGTTATGGAAACCATGCTGGGCTTCAAGCGTGCCGGTGCCAAAATGATTATTACCTACCATGCGCTTGATGTAGCAAAATGGCTGCAAGGCAAATAAGGAGATATAACAATGGAACATACAAAATCTCAGGCTGCTTTTGAGGAAGCACGCCAATATATCCCCGGCGGCGTAAACAGCCCCGTGCGCTCCTTCCGCAGTGTCGGCGGTGTACCGCCGTTCATCTCCGGCGGCAAGGGCAGCAAAATCTATGACATCGACGGCAACGAATACATCGACTACGTTATGTCCTACGGTCCGCTGCTCATGGGCCATGTGCCTGACTGCGTAACCGACGCTATCAAGGCTGCTGCTGAAAAGGGCACCTCCTACGGCGCTCCGACAGTTGCCGAAACCGAGCTGGCAAAATTAGTCTGCCGCCTCGTTCCGTCCATGGATATGGTCCGCATGGTCAACAGCGGTACCGAAGCAACCATGAGCGCTCTGCGCTTAGCACGCGCCTACACCGGCCGTGACTGCATCATCAAATTCATCGGTTGCTACCATGGTCACCATGACAGCCTGCTTGTTAAAGCAGGCAGCGGCGGAGCTACCTTCGGCGTACCCGACAGCCCGGGCGTACCCAAGGCAGTAGCAGCAACCACTATTACCGTACCGTTCAACGACCTGCCTGCTCTGGAAAAGGTTTTTGCCGAACGCGGCGAAGAAATCGCCTGCGTTATCATGGAGCCTACTCCGGGCAACATGGGCCTGGTTCTTCCGCACGAAGGCTTCCTGGAAGGCGTGCGTGCGATCACTAAAAAGTATGGTGCTCTCCTTATCTGTGATGAGGTTATGAGCGGCTTCCGCAGCGCTCAGGGCGGCAGCCAGTCCCTCTATGACATCGATCCCGATATCACCTGCCTCGGCAAGGTAATCGGCGGCGGTCTGCCCGTTGCTGCTTACGGCGGCAAGCGTGAAATCATGCAGATGGTTTCTCCTGCAGGCCCGATGTATCAGGCAGGCACCTTAAGCGGTAATCCGCTGGCAATGGCCGCAGGCATTGCTGCGCTCACCTACATGGAGCAGAACGACGTCTGCAACCGCGCAGAAAGCCTTTGCGCTATTCTGACCGGCGGCTTGGAAAAGGCAGCAGCTAAGACCGGTGTACCTGTACAGATTCATCGCCTCGGCAGTATGTTCACCGTTTTCTTCAGCGATAAACCGGTAACTGATTTTGACAGTGCTGCAGCCAGCGATCTGGAAGCATTCAAAATCTACTTCCACTCCATGCTAGAGCAGGGCATCTATCTGCCTCCTTCCCAGTTCGAAACAAACTTCGTTTCCGTTGCTCACAGTCCCGAGGATTTGCAAAAGACTATTGATGCTGCGGAAATTGCCTTTGCTGAAGTTGCCAAAGCAAGAAAATAACAGCTAAAGCATTATAAAAAATAAGCGTGCAGGCTTGCACAAGCTGACATCCGTCAGCCTTAAGCCTGCACGCTTTTAGTTTTAAATTTTATAATCTCATCTTAGCCACGAATCAGTTTAATAGAAGGTACTGCCGCTCTAACAAATTTCCACAGCAGCACGGAAATACTACAATCCATAACTGAATGCAGTACAGTACCAGCACCTACCAGCACGATAACGCTCATAACAAAGCCGTTGGACAGTTGCTCCGGCGTAAACATATAACCGCTGAAGAAGAAAGGCGCTACCACAAGCACCTCACCCAGAGCATGCAATACGGCAAGCCCCAGATTCAGACCGATACCGGCCACAAAGCTCTCCATAATATTCGGATAGCACTTAATAATTAATGCACCGACCAGAGCGAAAATAATATGGGTTGCCGCACGCGCAGCGATAATCAAGGGTGTAGTTACGAAAAAGCCCATCGTTGTACCCAAGCAGACAGCTGCTGCCACCTTAGGTGAAATAAACATTGCCAAAAAGATTGCCACATGCGCACCCAAAGTAAAGGACATCGGTCCGATAATCACCTTCGGCATAACCATAGGTACAACCAAGCCTATAGCGCACAGTACACCGGCGAGAACAAGTTGATAAATATTTTTATGTTCCAACACTATTTCCTCCCAATCAAGTATTAGCTAGTGATTATAGCACTATTTGAGATAACTTGCAAGTACTATGTAAAAATGATTTTTTTAATACTATGTTATTCACTTCTCCCGGTGGATTTATCCCGATAATTTCCCACTTATCCCCAGTTTTTCACAAAAGTTATCCACAATGTGCATAACTTTTGTGGATTGGTGGATAAAAGCTGTGCATACCCTTTATAAAAATCTGCCTATCAATAAAGTCTTCCGTCTTCTGCTTATTATTCTGCTAACCAAACCTTCTCGATTTGACTTATTATCCATAATAGCATATAATTTAAGTAGGTTTATAGATAATTACCGAGTTTAACTCAAAGGTGGAGAATCAATGAAAATATCAACTAAAGGACGCTATGCCTTGCGCATGATGCTGGATTTGGCAGAGCATCAGCAGGATGGCTTCGTTGCCCTCAAGGACATTGCGGCAAGACAAAACATTTCCAAAAAATACTTGGAGCAGATTGTGCCTATTCTGAATAAATCCAACTTTCTGCAGGCCAACCGTGGCTTTCAGGGCGGTTATCGTTTGGTTAACGCACCGCGTGAGTATACTGTCGGCAGCATTCTGCGCCTTACAGAAGGCAACCTTACACCGGTAGCCTGTCTGGACTTTAACCCTGTAGGCTGTGAACGCCGCAACGATTGCATTACCTTGCCGCTGTGGCAGGGACTGAACAAGGTTATTGCAGACTATCTGGACAATATCACCCTGCAGGATATTCTCGACAACTATAAAGCCCGCAGCATTGATAATTATTCAATTTAATGCTTAACCGCCGGTTACATAAAGCCAGCGGTTTTTTGCGCTCTAAATTAAAGAAAGCAGTCCGCGCGGACTGCTTTCTTTTGGTTAGGAAATGGGATGTGATATGTATTTTATCTGCTTATTCAGCAAATAACGGAGTGGAGAGATAACGCTCGCCAGTATCAGGCAGCAGCGCCACGATAACCTTGCCCTTGTTTTCCGGACGTTTTGCCAGCACAGTTGCCGCATATACAGCAGCACCGGAGGAAATGCCTATGAGCACGCCCTCCTTATGGGCAATAGCACGACCGGTTTTGAAGGCATCCTCGTTTTCAACAGCGATGATTTCATCATATACCTTGGTATCCAAAGTGTCAGGTACAAAACCTGCGCCAATGCCCTGAATTTTATGCGGACCGGCAACACCTTTGGAAAGTACCGGAGAACCTGCAGGCTCTACAGCAACAACCTTCACATTGGGATTTTGGGATTTCAGGTATCCGCCTACACCAGAAAGAGTACCGCCGGTACCTACGCCGGCAACAAAGATATCAACCTTGCCTTCGGTATCCTGCCAGATTTCCGGACCGGTAGATGCTCTGTGAGTTGCAGGGTTAGCAGGATTGGTGAACTGGCTGGGGATAAAGCTGTTCGGAGTGCTTTCTGCCAGCTCCTGAGCTTTGGCAATCGCACCTTTCATACCCTTAGCACCGTCAGTCAGTACCAGCTGTGCGCCATAAGCCTTCAGCAGATTGCGGCGTTCAACACTCATGGTTTCAGGCATAGTCAAAATAATTTTGTAACCGCGGGCAGCAGCTACGGATGCCAGACCGATACCGGTGTTGCCGCTGGTAGGCTCAATAATAGTAGCCCCCGGCTTAAGAACACCCTTAGCCTCTGCATCATCAATCATTGCTTTGGCAATTCTATCTTTGACGCTGCCGGCGGGATTGAAGTATTCCAGCTTGCCCAGAATCTTTGCTTCCAACTTGTTTTCAGCTTCGTAGTTTTTCAGCTCCAGCAACGGAGTTCCGCCAATCAAATCAGTAATGCTAGTATAAATTGCCATAATAAATCGCTCCTTTATCTTTCTATAATCAGTAATTTTCTTCGTTTAGTTTTTGCTCTATATCAACAGGTAACCAAAGTCAACATCGTGTATTAAAATGTAAGCTCCTCATCGGCAAAATCCCTCATTTTCTCTGTTTTGTAATCTCTAGTAATCATAGTTGATTTATAGGTATTATTATACTGTTTTTTTTCTTACTGTCAACAAAAAGAATTAAAATTTTCTTCTCTTGACAAAAAAAGCTCTGTAATGTACCATATGAAACATATTAATACAGTAGGAATTGAATTTTACTCAAAATACGCAACAAAAATACGCTGACTCTGTAAATCTCACGCCGGTAAGCGTATAATAGAAAAGTAAAAGCAGGATTTCCGCTATTGAAGGAGAATGTTTTACTATTATGAAGCAATTTATCTATGCAGATAATGCAGCTACAACAAAAATGAGTGACATTGCCGTACAGGCAATGCTGCCCTATCTTCAGGAAATATATGCCAATGCTTCCAGCGTACACCTTTTAGGTCAGCGCAGTGCAGCAGCTCTGTTTAGCGCACGGCAGCAGGTGGCACAGGTACTTAACTGTGCGCCGAAGGAAGTTTTTTTTACCTCCGGCGGCAGCGAAGCAGATAACCAGGCGCTTATCAGCGCTGCGGCCCTCGGCAAAAAGCAGGGCAAATGCCACATCGTTTCCACTGCCATGGAGCATCATGCTATTTTGCACACGCTTGAAGCGCTGGAGAATCAGGGCTTTACCGTAACACTGCTGCGTCCGCAGGCTGACGGCATCGTCACCGCCACGCAGGTAGCAGAAGCTATTACAGATACCACCTGTCTTGTTTCCGTCATGTACGCCAACAACGAAACAGGTGCCATCCAGCCTATACGCGAAATCGGAGCGCTCTGCCGCAAGCGCGGTGTACTTTTCCATACCGACGCCGTGCAGGCCGCAGGCCATCTTGCTATCGACGTACAGCGCGATAACATCGATATGCTTTCGCTTTCCGCACACAAATTCCATGGACCGAAGGGCATCGGCCTTTTATTCGCCAAGAGCAATATTCAGCTTACAAGTCTTATCCGCGGCGGCGGTCAGGAGCGCGGCAAGCGTGCCGGTACCGAAAACCTTCCCGGCATCATAGGACTTGCCGCAGCGCTTAAAGATACACAGGAAAATATGCAGCAAAACACTGCTTATATCACAGCCCTGCGCGATGCTCTGCGCAACGGTTTAGATAAAATTGACGGCGCAGACTTCAACGGCAGCCGTGAGCATTGCCTACCCGGTACTGTCAACTACAGCTTCCGGGGTGTAAACGGCGAAGCACTGCTTTCGCTGCTTTCCAACGAAGGTATCTGCTGCTCGTCCGGCTCCGCCTGCTCCGCAGGCTCGCTTGAGCCCAGCCATGTACTGCTCGCCTTCGGCCTGAGCCACGAAACAGCTCAAAGCGCCCTGCGCTTTTCGCTGTGCGAATACAATACTATGGACGAAGTCCATACAATTATAACTAAGGTTACAGAAGCGGTAAACCGCTTACGGAGGTAAAATTATGCTGTCAACAGCTGCCAATTTAATAAAAAAGCTCGCCTGCGAGCATGACCTGAGCGACGCAGAGCTGTTGACGCTGATAACAAGTACTGAACCTGACATCAACAAGCTGCTCGCCTGCGAAGCGGATAAACTCCGCCATAAATATTACGGCGACAAGGTCTATATCCGCGGACTGATTGAATTCACCAACTACTGCAAAAACAACTGCTACTACTGCGGTATCCGCGCCGGCAACAGCCTCGCGGAACGCTACCGTCTGACGCAGGAGGAAATCCTGGCCTGCTGCGCCGAAGGCTATAGGCTCGGCTTCCGCACCTTCGTGCTGCAGGGCGGCGAGGATGCGTATTATACGGATGACAAAATCTGCGCCATCGTCAGCGCCATCCGCAAGCAGCATCCCGACTGCGCCATTACATTGTCCATTGGCGAAAAAAGCCGTGCCAGCTATCAGGCATACTTCGATGCAGGCGCCAACCGTTATCTGCTGCGCCACGAAACTGCAGACGTAGAGCATTACGCCAAGCTGCATCCAGACTGCATGAGCCTGGAAAACCGCAAGCGCTGCCTGTTTGACCTCAAGGAAATCGGTTATCAGGTTGGTTCCGGCTTCATGGTAGGCTCCCCCTACCAGACACCACAAAACCTTGTCAGCGACCTGCGCTTTCTGCAAAAGCTGCAGCCTGATATGATTGGCATAGGTCCTTACATTACGCATGAGCACACGCCGTTTAAGGATATGGCAAGCGGTACTTTAGAGCAGACGTTGCGACTGCTGTCTATCCTGCGACTGCTCTTCCCTTACGCACTGCTGCCATCGACAACAGCGCTCGGCACCATCCATCCCAATGGCCGCGAGCTAGGACTCCAGGCCGGCGGCAACGTCGTGATGCCTAACCTTTCGCCTGTAGGAGTACGCAAAAAATACGAGCTGTACGCCAACAAAATCTGTACCGGCGAGGAGGCAGCCCAATGCCGTGGCTGTCTGGAGGCACGCGTAAAAACAGCAGGCTATAACATAGTAACCGACAGAGGCGATGTACGCCGCACTTTAGATAAATCAGAAGGAGAAAAATTATGAACAAAAAAGCACTAATCGCTATGAGCGGCGGCGTTGATTCCAGCGTTTCCGCATTGATGATGCTGGAGCAGGGCTACGAATGCACCGGCGTAACTATGAAGCTTTTTGCCAACGAGGATATCGGCGTTTCCAAAGCCAACAGCTGCTGCTCTATCGACGATGTAGCAGATGCCCGCAGCGTAGCAACCAGCCTTGGCATGCCTTACTATGTTTTCAACTTTGCCGACCGTTTTGAACGCGACGTTATCGACCGCTTTGTTGACGCTTACGTTAACGGCAGAACACCTAACCCCTGCATTGACTGCAACCGCTATCTGAAATTCGACCAGCTCTTCGTGCGCGCACAGGAGCTTGGCTGTGATTACGTTGTCACCGGCCACTATGCGCAAATCAGCTATGATGAAGCCAAGGGACGCTATCTTCTGCGCAAGGCAGTTGATCCCTTGAAGGATCAGAGCTATGTGCTTTATTCGCTCACACAGGAGCAGTTGGCACACGCTATGTTCCCTCTCGGAGGCCTGCATAAGACACAGGTGCGCGAAATTGCCGAAAAGCATGGCTTCGTCAACGCTCAAAAGCATGACAGTCAGGATATCTGCTTTATCCAGACCGGCACCTACGCTGATTTTATCGAAGCACGCCTGGGCAGAAAATTTAAGCCCGGCAACTTTGTAGACGAGGCAGGCAACGTGCTTGGCAGACACAAGGGTATTATCCATTACACCGTAGGCCAGCGCAAAGGCCTGGGCTTGGCGCTGCCGCAGCCTATGTACGTTAAAGAGATTGACACCAAAAACAATGCAGTTATTCTTACAACAAACGAGGGACTGTTCACCAAAAATGTTACGGCTAAGAATATCAACCTCATTGACTGCGACGCTATCACCGAACCGCGCCGCGTAAAAGCACGCATCCGCTACCACCAGCAGGAGCAATGGGCAACCGTTACCCAGCCTGACGCAGATACCCTGCAGCTTGTTTTTGATGAGCCTCAGCGCGCTATTACCAAAGGCCAGTCCGTGGTCATGTATGACGGTGACGTAGTTGTCGGCGGCGGCACAATCGTATAATACCCTGCAAATTAAAAGCATCAGTTGCTACAATAATTGTAGCAACTGATGCTCTTTTATTATACTCGTTCTGAATGAGTAATAATTTTACCAGTTGTCAGCAAAACCTTTTTAAGCATGATTAATATTTTCTTTATATATACATTGTTAACACTGACTCTATATGATAGAATATAAACAGGCAGATATAAAGCGAAACAATATTTTTATACCGCTCTAAAATAAGTTTGCCAGAAGTAAGGAGGAATAATATGAAATCATTAAAAGGCACCAAAACCGAAAAGAACCTGTTGGAGGCATTTGCTGGCGAATCCATGGCACGCAACAAATACACCTGGTTTGGTATTGTAGCCCGCAAAGCAGGCTATGATCAAATCGCTGAATTATTTGAGAAAACCGCTAATAATGAAAAAGCTCACGCTTATATGTGGTTCAAGGAATTAGACCAGTTAGGCGATACTGCAGCTAACCTTTTAGCAGCAGCTGAAGGCGAAAACCATGAATGGACCGATATGTATGTAAAAATGGCACAAGAAGCTGAGGAAGAAGGTTTCCCTGAAATCGCAGCAAAAATGCGCGGTGTTGCAGCTATCGAAAAACGTCATGAAGAACGCTATCGTAAACTCTTACAAAACATCGAAGAAATGAAGGTTTTCAGCAAAGACAGCGGCCTGACCATTTGGGAATGCCGCAACTGTGGTCATATTGTAGTCGGCCCCAGCGCTCCGGAAGTTTGCCCTGTCTGCGCTCATCCGCAAGGTTTCTTTGAAGTACATATGGATAACTTCTAAGCTTATACATCTCCCCAAATGCATAAGAGAAAGTAGAAAAGTGTAGCATAAAATTTACGTTGCACTTTTTCTTTATTTCCGTTTCAAAACCAATACGCAAATGAAACGCAAATTTTTACGTTTCATTTCTGTTGCAACGAAAAAGAGCCGTGCCTTCGCACGACTCTTTTTTATTGCTTATTCAGCTTATCTTACCAATGATACTTTTCGCCTCGGCTGATTTTAAAAGCACGGTAAATCTGTTCAATCAGCAATAAACGTATCATCTGATGCGTAAAGGTCATTTTAGAAAAGCTCAGCGCCAAATCGGCACGCTTACGCAATGCATCAGTATAGCCAAAGGCACCGCCAATCACGAAGGTGATATGGCTGTTGCCGGCAAGCGCCAGCTCATCCAGCTTTGCCGCCAAATCCGGGCTGCTCAGCTGCTTGCCGATGACATCCAGCAAAATTACATAGGAATTTGCCGGTATAATTGCCAGCAGGCGTTGCGTTTCACGCTCCAGCACCTGCTGCTTTTCTGCGGGGGAAGGATTGTCAGGCATACGCTCCTCGTTAATAGCCAGCGTTTCCAGCTTGCAGAAGGGCGTCAGCCTTTTGCTGAATTCCTCTATCCCCGCAGTAAGATATTTTTCTTTAATTTTGCCTACACAGGCTATCGTTATCTTCAATTGCCGTAATCCTTCGGAACCTCTTCCAATACCACAGTTCTGCTTTCTCTCTGACCGTTACGCATAATAGTTACTTCGGCTCTGTCGCCTACCTTGCATTTAGACAGAGCAGTGCGCAGGTCAAGCGCAGTCTTTACCTTGTTGCCGTTAAAGCTCAGGAGAATATCGCCGGGGCGGATATCAGCCTTCGCTGCCGGACTGCCGGGAACAACCTTAACGAGGAAGATACCGCCGTGCAGGTTGATTTCAAAGCCATAGCGGTCAGCAATTTCCTGATCCATCAGCGAAGCACCCAGATACGGTCTTGCAACACGGCCGCGCTCTGCCAGCTCCTGCAGAATCGGTTTAGCTGTGTTGATAGGAATAGCAAAGCCAATGCCTTCAACACCGCTTACAGCAACCTTAGCACTGTTAATGCCTACTACCTCGCCGTCAGCATTTACCAAAGCACCGCCGCTATTACCGGGGTTAATTGCCGCATCAGTCTGAATCAGGTTGAACTTACGCTCGCCTACTTCAATGCTACGGTTCAATGCACTGATAACGCCTGCGGTTACACTGCCGCGGAATTCCAGTCCCAGCGGGTTGCCGATAGCAATTGCCGGTTCTCCGACCTGCAGTGTATCGCTGTCACCAAAGGTGGCAACGGTAAGGTTATCCGCATCAATTTTTACTACAGCCAAATCGGTTACAGCATCGGCACCCAGTACCTTGCCTTTAACGGTACGTCCGTCAGGCAGGCTGACGATGATTTCCGATGCACCCTCAACTACGTGGTTGTTGGTTGCAATATAGCCGTCCTTGTCATAAATAACGCCGCTGCCTGTACCACGCTCCATCAGCTGCGTGCGGTTGAAGAAGTCGCGCACATAAGCCTTGTTGGTGATACCTACGACAGCAGGACCAACCTTCTTGGCGGCTGCTACAATCGGTGTATTGCGTGCCGCACTCAGCTGTTGCTCAGTCTTGGCAGCAGGCTTTTCATGTACTGCGGCGGAGGTTTTATTGTCGCCGCAGCCAGCAACCAGAATTGCCGCACCCAAAAGGCCACAGACAAAAATATTAGCTGATTTTTTCCAGATACTCTTGTTCATCTGTATCCACTCCTTATTTTAAATCTAAGACTGCCGGCAGCGGACTGTCTGCTACCACCCTGTTCTGGGCAGCCACAAAAAGCTCTGTTTCCTGCAGGCGGTTATTATCATGTAAAATATTCTGCACCGTATCCTGCGCCAGCTGCGGCAGGTTATTGTGCTCGCTCAGGTGCGCCAGCACGATATGCTCCGGCAGACGTTCGAGCTCCGTCAGAAAATGTCCGGCGGTATCATTGGATAAATGTCCCAGCGTACTTAAAATACGCTGCTTCAGATGACGCGGATAAGGACCGTTTTTCAGCATTTCCACATCATGATTGGCTTCGAGCACCAAAGCACTGCTGCCGGCAACCGCCTCACGGATGGTATCGGTCACAAAGCCCGCATCCGTAAGATATGTGCATTTAGAGCCGTTGCTACGGCTCGTAAAGGTATATCCGTGCGGGTCAACGGCATCATGCGGAATACTGAAGCTCTGCACCTCCAGATCACCGCAAAGCAGACGGTTATTGTCAATAAGACGGCAATTCTGGCGCACCAGACTGCTGTCCTTGGCTAATATTGCACGCCAGGTAAGCGCACTGCTATATACAGGCACCTGATAATTTTTTAAAAAGGTTGCCAGCCCGCGGACATGGTCGACATGCTCATGTGTAATAAACACGCCGTCCAGCTCGTTTACGCTGACGCCTATTTCCTTCATTCTCGTTGTCAACGCTCTGCAGCTGATACCTATATCAACCAAAAAGCGTTGCTTTGCTGTGCTTATCAAAGCGGCATTCCCCTTGCTGCCGCTGGCCAGCATCACAATCTGAAAGTCGTTTAGCACAACGCCTTCACTCCTATCAATATAACATCTTTATTATAGCAAATTCACTAACTGCTATTGTGGCATTTTGGTAAAAATAACGCTACAAAAATCTGACATAATTACCCAATATATAAAGAAAAGTGTACCAATCAGCTAGAGAATCGGTACACTTCTTTATAGTTTAATGCATCGTGGAGCACTTCGGACACAGACCAAAGAAATAGAACTGACGGCGGCTGATAGTATAACCGCTCTGCTTCTCTACATCCTGTGTCAGCTGCAGCTTAACGCCGTCATCCATCAGCGCATCGTCTACCGCACCGCATTTCAAGCAGCGCAAATGATAATGCTCACTGACATCGGCATCATAACGGAAGCTGTCCTCTCCTGTATTCAGAATCTGGATAACGTTGATATCATGCAGAATCTCTACAGTTTTATACACTGTAGCAAAGCTCATAGCAGGAAACTTCGGCTGCAGCTTATTAAACAGCATCTCTGCATTCGGATGCCATGTTTCATCAGCCAAGGCTTCATAAACAGCAAGTCTTTGAGGGGTGACCTTATAGCCACGCTCGCGCAACAGGTTGGTTAATTCCTGACTTGTAAGCATATTCATCACTCCATTGCCAAAAGAATCGGATACAGCGGTTGTCCGCCGTAAAAGGTTTCAACCTCCCATTCATCATTCAGCTCTTTCACTTCAGCTGCCAGCTTTTCAGCCTGCTCTTCGGTTACATCGGTACCATAATATAAGCTGATCAGTTCATAATCCCCATCTGTCAGCATCTTCTGCAGCACTTCCTCCATGCTGCTGCCGTTGCAAACAATTTTATCGTTTAAGATACCAAGATAATCGCCCTCATGGATAGAAATACCGTTTACTACGCTGTCGCGTACAGCTACGGTAATGCTGCCACTGGCTGTTTCCTTGGCTTCCTTGGTCATAATAACAGTGTTTTCATCCATGCTGCGTGTTGCATCAAAATGCAGCAGTGCGGACAAACCCTGTGCCATATTGGTAGTAGGAACATAGGCTACCTTGGAATTACCAAGCAGCTTACGCACCTGCTCAGCCGCCAAAACAATATTTTTATTGTTCGGCAGAATAATGTACTGCTCACAGGTACCGTTTTCGATAGCATTTACAAACTCTTCTACCGGAGGATTCATGCTCTGACCGCCGCTGATAATCTCGGCAGCGCCCATTTCATGCATAACTTTGGCAATGCCGTCGCCGGCTGCAACAGTAAGCACACCCACGCCATGCTTTACCGGTTGAATATCCTCAGCAGTAAAGAGACGGTTTTCGTGCTGGTCACGCATATTTTCTATTTTGATATCATGCAGAGTTCCCCATGTCTGCGCCATGTTGAGCGCATCACCGGGATGCTTGGTATGGATATGCACTTTTACAATATCCTCTACCACTGCCACAATCATGGAATTGCCCATGCCCTCCAAGGCCTTGCTGACAGTCTGCTTATCAACATTAGCCTCCTTGACGATAAATTCGGTGCAATAAGGATATTCCAAATCAAGCGGCTCGCCCTTTTGAATCTGTACCTTGGCACGCGGTGTAACAGGCAGCACTTCGCAATCCTGACCGCGCAGGCCTGCCAGACAGCCCTCGAAAAAGACAATCAGGCCTTGCCCGCCGGCATCAACAACACCGGCTGCCTTCAATGCAGGCAACAGCTCCGGAGTTCTTGCAAGCTCTTCCTTGCCGCTGCGAATAGCCTCCAGCAGTACTTCCTCCAGGCTTACATTACCGCGAACAGCATTATAAGCACCCTTGGCCATACCACGGGCTACCGTCAGGATAGTTCCTTCTACCGGTTTGGATACACTGCGGTAAGCATATAAAATACCAAACTGGAAAGCCTTGCCTATTTCTGTATTGTTCAGCGTCTTTTTACCGGCAACACCCTTGCCGATACCACGCAGCAGCTGCGACAAAATTACGCCGGAATTGCCGCGTGCGCCCATAATAGCGCTGCGGGCAGCAGCGGCACCGATTTCGCCGGCCTCGGCCTCATCGCTCATTGCGCTGATAGCCTTCGCCACGGACGCCATAGTATGCATCATATTAGTACCGGTATCGCCATCCGGTACCGGAAAAACATTTAAATCATTAATAGCTTCAAAATTCTTTTCAAAGCTATGGTAAGCACCCAGCAGCATATCCTTCAGCTGCTTGCCGGTAATTACCTTGCTGTTATTCATCTAAACCCCACACCTTTCCTTTCAGGCTTTGCGACGGACAAATACACCGATAGCACCAGGTCCGAGATGAGCAGCCAAAACGGTGCCGATACCTGTAAGCATAGTCGGTACATTCGGGAACAATCCCTGCAACTGCTGTTTCAAATCCTCTGCATCTGCCAAAGCCTCTGCATGAGCGACGAAAATTGCTTCAATGGGTGCCTTTTCAGCAGCCATCTCAACCATGCGCTTCATAACCTTTTTACGGGTACGGCACTTATCCGCAACTTCCAGTCTGCCCTCTTTATCTAAGTGCACAATAGGGCGAATACCAAAAATACTTCCTATCAAAGCGCCAACTGCGCCAATGCGTCCACCCTTTTGCAAATAGTCTAATGTATTTACACTGAAAAATGTTTCTGTACGCGCAACCATCTCACGCGCCATTTTTTCGGCCTCGTCAATATCCATGCCTGCAGCTGTATGCTTCAGGACTTCCAGCGCAATACCGCTGATAGGGCAGGCAGCAGTCTTGCTGTCGATTACACGGATATCCGCGCCCTTTATATCATCCATTACCTGACGCGCAGCAACGCAGGCGGTCTGATAGGTACCGCTGAGTACGCTGTCTACTGTCAGCATAATAACCTTTTTACCTTCCTGAGCAAGCTTGGTGAAAAGCTCCACTACAACACCAATAGGCGGCTGAGAAGTAATAGGAAGCTTGCCGGTTGCTTCTACCATACCAAATAATTCTGCCAGGGAACGGTCACCGTCCTGCCATTCCAAATCTCCATGACGAATAATCAAACGCAGAATGTGACAACGGGGATCATCTTTCAAAGCTGTTTCGTCTGCTGCCGAAAGACTATCTAAGACAACATGTATTTCATCGTGCATATAAGCCTCCTGTTAATTATGAATATTCTCTATATAAGTTATATCCGTTCTTCTCCCATATTATATTATATTGTACCATATTCTGAAAACTATTGCTACATTGACTATGGCTAACTGACAATATTTCCAAAATTAAATACTAAATTTCTAAAAATGGCAAAAAAAAAAGCCCTTACGAAGAAGGGCCAAATGAGGGGCTGTTTTGATGCTCTTAGTATACCATCTTTGTATACAAAATGCAAGAGTTTTTTGTAAATTTTTTTACGTTAGCTGACTAAATTGTCCACGAACCTCAGGCAAGTCTTCTGATTCGTGGACAATTACATTATTGATTATCATAGCCCGCAGTATCAAATCTGCGGCCGCTTACAGCTTATTTGAAGTCTGAGCCCAGCATAATTACACCATCGCAGTCTGCAGCACCGTCACGGCTGATACGCATCTGATGCGCAAAGGGAACGTTGGAAAGACGATTGACAACAGCACCGTTATTAGTTGTAGAAACAACAACAGTATTGGCAATTATTTCGCCGCTGCCGCCGCTGATAACCTCAAAGCCGGCATTGCGCAAGCGTGCGGCAGCCTCCGCGCCTGCTGTCTTGCTGCCGCTGCAGTTAACAAGACGTACAACTCCGCGGCTGTCGGAGGAAGCTTCTTGGGAAGCAGTATTTTTACCTGCATCCTTGTCTTTATCAGCCTGCTTCTTCTTTTCTTCCTTCGCTTTTTCTTCTTTCTTAGCCTTCAGTTCCTTTTCTTCCTTGACAGCTTCCTTGTTTTCCTCGCTGTCATCGCCCTTTTCTACCTTTTCCACAGCATTGTTGTATTCCTTCTCCATCAGCTCAGCTGCAGATTTGTAGTGCTCCGTCATGGTTGCACCCTGCATCTTAACCATCAGCTCACGCAGGTCGGTAATATCCGGTAGCCAATAGCTGATACCGTCGATATACTTCGGAGTACCAGGAACCATCGCCATAGACAGGCCCTTTTCCTTAACCATGGAATGCAGCGCTCTGCCCAAATCTATCATATCGCTAAGAGGCATATCAGTCTTTACCATAGAAGTCAGCTGCTTAGCCAGGCCGGGGATATGCAGCAGCATATCGGCAGAGGTAATCTTATCGTACACTGCCATCAGGAAATGCTGTTGGCGGCGGATACGGCCGATATCGCCTTCTTCATCGCGGAAGCGTACATACTGGATTGCTGTTTTGCCGTCCAGATGCTGACGGCCCTTTTTCAGGTCAACGGTAAAGCCGTCCCAGGTATCATGATAATACATATCCTTTTCAACATCGATATCAATACCGCCGATAGCATCAACAAGACCGGTAAAGCCTTTAAAATCAACCATTACGTAATTGTTGATTTTGATACCCAGCAGCTCTTCTACAGTTTTCTGTGTCAGCTCACGTCCGCCGTAAGCATAGGCATGGTTAATCTTATCCCAGCCGTGACCGTCAATGCGTACACGTGTATCACGCGGTACCGAAAGCAGGGAAGCGCTTTTATTGCTGCTGTCGAACATTACGACAAAAAGCGTATCACTGCGGCCCACATCATCAGAGCGTTCGTCAACGCCCAGAACAACGATATTTTTTTTCAGATTCAGCCTGTCTGTCGGCGCAAGATTATCCAATCCCGTTTCCGGAAAGAAATAACCGAAGGCAATATAGCCTACTACACAGATAGCCGTTACAATCATTAAAATTTTTGTCTGGAGAATGCTTTTCATCCTTATATAACCTCTCAATCAATTTCTTCTGCCAGATATTCCGTCAGCTCCTTGCGGCTGCGGTACAGGAAAGCATACAGCATGCGTGCAGTCAGGCCCCAGATAACCTTATCCTCATACAGGTAAAAATACACATAATAGGACTTGTTCATGCGCCAGCCACGCTTGCGCTGCGGCACCAGGTCAAACGGAAAATCATCACCCGGATGGTCTGCCAGCTGTACGGAGCCGCGTCTTGGATTTTGCTCCAAAAGCACCTTAAGCGGTACAGTGAAGATGCGCTCTACCTCGCTTTTACTGTACGTAATCTTGCTGATATCATCAATCAGACCAACAAAGGGGTGGATAATCGGTCCGTTATGCGTCACCAGACAATCCAGTTCACCGCAGATGGTGATATTTTCCGGCTTCAGGCCAAGCTCCTCGCAGGTTTCGCGCACTGCGGTATTGCGGAAGCTGTTATCCTCACATTCGTACTTGCCGCCGGGGAAGCACACCTCACCCGGCTGACTGCGCAGCGTATGTGCCCTTTCCTCAAACAGCACACTGATGCCTTCGGGAGTACGCACTAAGGGCAGCAGCACAGCAGCATCCCACAAGCGGTCCAGCTTATCAATGCCAGGAGCACGACGGTGCAGTCGCTCAAACAATACATACTGTAATTTTTCCATATCATTCATAATAACACCTTATTTTAACACCTTTGCCTGCAAAATTAAATAGTATTTATAAATTTCTGCGCAGCAAAAGTTTTTTCCTGCCAACAAATGTAACTAAGCTGTAAAATTCAGGTAACAATCCTTGAAAACTGCACTTTAAACATTATGTTTTTGCATAAAAGGAAAGCGCCAGCCGCTAATGCAACTGACGCCAAGGGAAAGACAGATTTTAATTAGTACAGAGGAGCTTCAGCTTCTGCATGCTTTTTTTCGCTCTTGTCAACCAGCAGAGTTACAGCAGCATCGCCGGTGATGTTAACAGAGGTACGCGGCATATCCAGGATACGGTCGATACCTGCGATAAGAGCAGAACCTTCCAGCGGCAGACCAAGGCTGGTCAGAATCATGGTCAACATGATGAAGCCTGCGCCCGGAACACCTGCAGTACCGATAGAAGCCAAAGTACCGGTAACGATAATGGTCATGTATTGGGAAGCGGTGAGGTCAATGCCGTACAGTTGAGCAATGAACAGTGCGCATACACCCTGATAAGCAGCAGTACCATCCATGTTGATGGTTGCGCCCAACGGCAGAACAAAGCTGGAAACTTCTTTAGAAGCGCCCATTTTTTGAGCACAGCTCATGGTCAGCGGCAGAGTACCACCGGAGGAGCAGGAGCTGAAAGCCATCAGGGACGCCGGAGCAATACCCTTAATGAATTGGATGAAGCCCATGCCTGCAAGGAATTTGATCATAGAGCCATAAACGAGAACTGCATGCAGGAGGCAAGCCAGATATACAGCAATAACAACCTTCAGCAGCGGCAGCAGTACGGAAGGACCGTTAGATGCAACTACCGGAGTAATCAAACCGAAAACACCAATCGGAGCAACAGCCATAATCATGCCAACGATTTTGTAGGAAACCTCAGCCAGACCATCAATGGTATGTTTCAGAGCGTTAGCCTTTTCACCGACAACGGTGATACCAGCACCAACGAAGAGAGAGAAAACGATGATTTGCAGCATGTTGGCTTTAACCATAGCTTCCAGCGGGTTAGTCGGGAAAATGTCAATGATAACCTTGGAAATAGGCGGAGCAGCCTTAGCAGCAACCTTCGCAGTATCAGCAGCCATATGCAAGCCAACACCCGGCTGCATAATGGTACCGATTGCCAAACCGATAACGATAGCAAAAGCAGTGGTTACCAGATAGTACGCTACAGTTTTAACACCGATACGGCCTACCTTTTTGATATCACCCAAGCTGGTAACACCGATTACCAGACTGGAGAATACCAGCGGTACGATAACCATTTTGATCATGTTCATGAAAATTGTTCCCAGAGGACCAATCCAGGTCTTGGCGAAGCCGGCACCTTCAGCACCCAGCTCCAGGCCTGCAATAATACCAAGCGCAAGGCCGATTAAAATTTTTGTAGATAAGTTCATTTTTACAACCCCCAGATATTTAAGTAAAAAAACTGTTAAGATAATTATAGCAACTTATCATGGAAAAGTCCGATTGTATACAGTATTATTGGTTTGTATACAATATTATTTACGATTATCCCGTCGAAGCGCATAAAAATACCCCTGCAGCAACGTGCAGGGGCAAAAGCAAATTATCTTATTTAACTAAAAGCTCATACAGCACTACGGCAAGAGCACCGGGAACACCGAAGAAGCCGGCAATCAAAGCCTTGATAACCGTAATCTTCATGGTAAAGCCCGCCAACGAGCCTACCAGATTGATGAACCACAGCAGCAGTGCGCCGCAGAGACCATTCCACACCAGCTTAAACGGCATCGACAGCAGCTTTACTACCAGCAAAAGCAGCAGTACGCCGCCAATCATCGGTCCTAAGGCACCAAGCGGTGTCAAAATAGCATTAAATTCCATATTAAATAACGCCGGTCCTTTCTACATTGTGCGCCTGTTTTCCAGCGCTTTAGACAAGGTTATTTCGTCAGCATACTCCAAATCGCCGCCCATCGGCAGACCATGAGCAATACGGCTGACGGTTATTCCTACAGGCTTCAGCAGCTGTGCCAGATAAGTAGCAGTCGCTTCACCCTCTACATCCGAGTTGGTCGCAATAATAATTTCACTGACCGATTCCTGCTGCAGGCGCAAGAGAAGCTCTCTGATACGCAGCTTTTCCGGACCGATACCGTCAAGCGGCGAAAGCACACCGTGCAGCACGTGATACAGTCCGTGATAGCCATGACTGCGCTCCATCGCCGCAATATCCTGCGGCTGCTCCACTACACAGATAGTAAAGCTGTCGCGCGAGCTGTCACGGCAAATCTCGCATACATCGCTGTCAGTAAGATTAAAGCAGCGACTGCAGTAGTGAATCTGCTCCTTGGCACCGCTCAAGGCCGCCGCCAGCTGTTTCACATCCTCCGCAGGCATGTCAATCACATGATAGGCCAGTCGCATAGCTGTTTTTGAGCCGATGCCCGGTAAACGCCTGAGCTGCTCATATAAATTAGCCAGCGGCCTGATCATTCTTGCCATCAGCTTAGAACATGCCAGGCAGCTTCATGCCGCCGGTAACCTTAGCCATTTCTTTTTCGGTAAGCTCGTCAATCTGCTTCATAGCGTCATTAACAGCTGTCAGAATCATATCCTCCAGCATTTCTACATCCTCGGGATCTACAGCGGTCGGATTGATTTTGATGGATTTCAGTTCTTTTTTACCGCTGACAACAACGGTTACGGCACCGCCGCCGACAGACGTTTCTACAGTACGGCTTTTCAGATCCTCCTGCATTTTCGCCATATCAGCCTGCATTTTCTGTACCTTTTTCATCATTGCCTGCATATTACCCATGCCACCTGGAAACATAATTAAATTCCTCCTTGATATTTACATATATTGATATTATATATTCTCAGAAACATAAGCCAAGGCTTCAGAGCCTCAAATTAGGTTTCATTGGTCTGATATATCCGTTACACTGCCGCCTAAGGCATTAAATGCCTTGCGCAGGTTTTCCGGCAGCTGCGCTGCCTGCAGATTTTGTGTTTCGTTTTCGGGCGATTGCTGCACCTCCTGCTGCTTTACAGGGGGCTGCGGCAGCTTGGCCTTACCCTCGATAACAGCCTCCAGCCTGATTTCGCGCCTTGCCAGACGCAGCAGAACCTCCTCGAAGGCTTTGCGATAGTCATCCTTGTTCATCCTGTCCGCAAGGAACGGCGCCTTGAAGGCAACCTGCAGAATGTTGTTGGCAAAGCTGAAGACTCTGCCGTTCTTAGCGCAGGATACCATAGAATTCTTCTTTTCGGCCTTCATAATCTCCAAAGCCTGCTTCCAGAAATCCTCACCGGCTGCAAAATCACCGGCATATTCCTCTGTCTGCTGCACTCTGGCACTTTTAGGCTTAGGTGCGGCGTTCACCGCCGCAGCCAGCGTATCGGCAACAGGCTGCGGTTGCGCTTTAACTGCAGGCTTCTTAGCCGGAGCAGCTTTTGCTGCCTGCACCTGTTCTGCCGCAGGAGCTTGCTGTGCAATCGGCTGCTGTGCTGCCGGTGCGGCATATTCCTGTACGATTGGCTGCTGCACTGCCACAGCAGGCGCAGGCTGAGCGTTAACCGGAGCCTGTTGATAAACAGGCATCACATCGCCTGCCAGCTGACGCTCCAGCTGTTCAATTCTTGCAGATAAAGCAGCCAAAGTGCTGCCCTCTACGCGGCATAAATCAAGCAGGCACAACTCTGCCGTAATGCGCGGACGCATAGAACCGCGCAGCTCCTGAATAGCGCTGTGCAGTCTTTCCTCCGCCGCCAGCAGACGGTCACGCCCGAATAACGGTGCCAGCTCCGCCAACGCTTCCTTGGTATCCGTCAGATAAATTTCTTCATAGTCAGGCACTGCCAGATAAAGCACCAACGCCCGCAGATATTCAATAAGCTCCATAAGCACCTGCTTAACATCCTTGCCCTGTTCCAGCAGCAGATTCAGCGTAGCCAGCGCCTGCGGCAGCTGCCTGCGGCCTATTGCTCCTGTCAGCTCGTGCAGTGCTTCACGTCCTACGATGCCAAGAACCTCGCGTACGGTTTCCACGGTAACGCGCTTGGCCATAACACCGCACTGGTCTAGCAGGCTCAGCGCATCTCGCATGCCGCCCTCAGCCTGAATAGCTATTAAGCGCAGCGCGTCCGCATCTGCCTCAATGCCACTGCCAGCGGCTACCATGGCCAGATGCTCCGCAATCTCGTCTACCGTCACCCTGCGGAATTCAAAGCGCTGACAGCGCGACTGAATCGTTGCAGGCACCTTCTGCGGGTCCGTAGTCGCCAGAATAAATACAGCGTGTGCCGGCGGCTCCTCCAATGTTTTCAGCAAAGCATTAAAAGCTCCGGTAGAAAGCATGTGCACCTCGTCGATAATATAAACCTTGTAACGGCTTTCGGCAGGTGTAAAGGCTACCTGCTCGCGCAGGTCACGGATATTATCTACGCTGGTATTGGACGCAGCGTCAATTTCAATTACATCCAGAGAGGTTCCCTGCACAATGCGCTGACAGTTGCCGCATTGGCCGCAGGGCTCGGCAGTCGGCCCCTGCTCGCAATTCAGGGCCTTGGCCAGAATACGCGCCATACTGGTCTTACCGGTGCCGCGTGGACCGGAAAACAAATAGGCGTGAGCAATTTTACCGCTTGCCAAAGCATTTTTCAAGGTTGTTTTCACAGCCTTTTGTCCCACAAGAGCGTCAAAATCCTGCGGACGCCACTGGCGATATAATGCGACATAAGCCATCGCTGCCACCTCCCCGGAATTTATTACATACATAACTATTATACTCAAAATAGCCTAAAAAGTAAATTACAGTTTAGATGCTCCAGCTTACCATCAAAACAAATATTTTACTAATGCACTGAAGTATTATATAATATCATCAGCTAATCAAAAGGAGGCTACAGCAATGACCATATCCGAAATTGACAAGGACTTTTTACGCAAGCAGTTACCTGACTTTGCCAGGCAGACTACCGACTACCATAATGAAAAAATCGGCAAAATTGCCTATAAGGAGTTTTCCGGCTACTTCGGCAGCTTCGCCCAGCGCGACGGCAAAAGCAATATGCTGCGCCTGCGCTGCAGTGCCGGTCGCATAACTGCAGATAAACTTGCCTTCATCGCCAAGATGATCCGCAAGTATAACATCAGCCGCATTCACTTCACCACCGGCCAGACTATACAGCTGCATGATCTCAGCGCCGAGGCTGCCGCTGAAATTTTGGAGCAATGCCTGGACGCGGATATCATCCCCTTCGGCTGCGGCGGTGACTATCCCGGTAATGTCCTCTGCTCACCCTTAAGCGGTGTGGAGCGCGAGGAATATTTTGACGTGCTGCCTTACGCCGAAGCAGCAGCGCAATATCTTGTCGCTGCCATTCCCGACGGCAAGCTGCCACGCAAATTTAAAACCGGCTTTTCCAATTCCCCGCAAAATCTTACGCACGCTACCATGCGCGATTTAGGCTTCGCCGCCCGTCCCGACGGTCGCTTCGATGTCTACAGCGCCGGCGGTCTGGGACCTGCTCCCTGCATCGGTATAAAAATGGCCGAGGCTGTTGCTCCCGAAAAAATCTTGTATCATATTAAAGCAATGCTCGCCACCTTCCGCGAATGCGGCACCTATACGCAAAGATCCAAATCACGCACCCGTTATCTGCCTGAGCTTTTGGGCGGCGAAGCCGCTTACAAAGCAGCCTACAGCGAACGCCTCCTGCAGGCACTGCAGGAGGGCGGTCTTGATTTGCAGCCTGAGGCAACAAAAATCACCAAGCGCGACTTCAAGCTCATCACCGGCTTCCGTATTACCTCCCAGAAGCAGCCAGGTCTTTACGCCGTAAATTATCATCCGCAGGCAGGACTGCCCAAAATTGAAAGCTTCCTCGCTCTGGCGGATTATCTGCAGAACGTTAAAGCCGCCGAGCTGCGTCTTGCTCCAGACCAAAGCGTCTATATTATTAACCTCACTGCTCCCGAAGCAGCAAAGGTAATGTCGCTCACGCCTGACACAGCCTATAATGCCTTCACAAGCAGCGTGGCCTGCATCGGCTCCACCGTCTGCCAGATGGGCATGGGAGATTCCCAAAGCCTGCTGACAAGCTGCTTCGAAGAAATGGCTACGCAGTACGCCGCCAGTGATGCTCTGCCGCAGATTTATATTTCCGGCTGTCCTTCCAGCTGCGGCACCCACCAAATAGGCGAACTCGGCTTCCGCGGTACAGTTAAGGTCATCAAGGGTACAGCACACCCAGCCTTCACTATGTACATCAACGGCTGCTCACTGCAGGGCAGCGAACGCCTAGGGGAAGAAGCAGGCACACTGCTCGCCGAAGATATCCCCTTCGTGCTTTTGGAAATCGGCAAGCATATCGCCCAAAGCGGTCTGGACTTTGCCGCCTGGCAGGCAGCAAATCCTCAGGCCATCGCTACTATCGTTGCTCCCTATATGAAAAAAATCGAGCTGCTCAGCAAATAAGCGCAGCACAAAAAAATCCGTCGCACATGCGACGGATTTTCTTCGTTTATTTCCCTGTAGGACCGCAAAGACGGGCTTCCCCACGGCACATGAAAGTATCCGCTTAAGGCTGCTTCCTTCCGGACCTGACCTGGTTCACAGGCTCCCATTGCGCAGGACCCGGCTCTACGATCCTACAGAGAAACAAGCTATATGATTTTATTAAAAAAGCCGCTCAGTGCGGCAGATTTTTAAGTGGCGGAGAGAGAGGGATTCGAACCCTCGGTACGGTTTCCCGTACACACGCTTTCCAGGCGTGCACCTTCAACCACTCGGTCATCTCTCCAAGGTTGAAAACTTTAAACTATTTTCAATTTGCCAGCACAATACGTACCCGCAGTCAACATAACTGCAAGTAGTATTATACTGGCATTTTTAATGAAAGTCAAGCATTTTTTGTAAAAATTTTTATAAAATCATCAAAAAAATCCTTCTGCGGCAGTTTAGGAAAAGGTATCCTCCTCATCACTGTCTTCAGCCGGCAGCAGCATTACCGCACAATCAGAATTCAGAACCACGTTTTCCGAGGTGCTGCCCAAGTCATCACCGTTAGTCATATCGGCACCGGTTTTAGTCATCATAATCAGACTGACATTGTCGCGCTCACAGATAGCGGCAATTTTTCTGGAGGCTACGCCATGTGCAATGCGGTAATCGGCTTCAATACCGAAAATTTTCATTTCGTCTACCAGCTCTTGCAAAAACATCTTGGCACTGCCGTATTTTTCCTTGTAATCATGTTTGTTTCTGCTATGCTCAACAACATGCACAAACAATACCTTGCCTACATATTCACGCAGACTGCGGATAACGTTCAGCGCTTCTAAGGATTTACGGGAAAAATCGGTCGGTATCAGCACAGTATCCAGCAGATTTTCTGTAACCTCATCTTCCTCATCCTTATTAATCAGCAGGGGAATCATTGTAGCCCGTGCCAGCTCATAGGTAGTGCTGCCCATCAGCGCACGCTTCAAAAAGCCCTTGCGGTGAGATGCTACCAGCATCAGGTCAGCGTCGTTTTCTTCCGCCAGCCTGCTTAAGGTTTCGCAGGGCTCGCCTGCCGGGGTTACAATGGAAATTTCTTCATAGCCTGCCTGCTCTATATCATTTTTATACCCATCCAATCGGCTGCGCGCTTTTTTAAAGCTGCTACCGTCAGGGTCGGCATCATCGTCATCATCAAAGACGTGAGCCAAAACCACTTCCGTTTCCGTATCGGGGCATAAGCAAAACAGACACTCGGTCAATTTATCAGCCTGCGGGGACAGATCTGTGGCCAACAGGACCTTGGTGAATGTACTCATCTAATTGCTCCTTTAAAAAATATGTAATATATGGATAGTTCGCCATGAATCCCGAAATTCCTGCCTGAGTAAAAAACAGCTTTCCTAAAAATACTGCCACAGCAAAAACAAAAAGCAAAGCCATAAAATGACTTTGCTTTTTGTTTCAGGCACGTGCCTTTTTCAGGAGTCTTGCCAGCTCCATAACATTTTCCAGAGTTATATCGCTGCTGTTATCAGCTTCCTTTTCCCCTTCAATATCCACAAAAAAAGAACTGATAGGACATTCCAAAATCTGATGCAGCTTAATCAGATTGGGTATTGTCAAACCCGCGCGTCCGTTTTCGATATTGCTTAAATGCGTCTGAGTTACCCCCAACTCTTTCGCCAATTCTGTCTGAGATACCTTAGCGGAAATGCGCTGCATTTTTACACGCTTGCCTATCAGGCGATTGTATTCCTCTGTCATATTCATCATCATCCTCCCCTTTTCATAATATATAGTCATTATTCCTAATTAAATTTATATAGACAGCATTATAACATATACGTATTTTACAAGCAATAGTTTTTTAATTTTCCGCAATTTATTTAACTCTGCCTCTATCAAGTTGGCAACATTTATAATGTAGGCGAGGAATATTGTAAATAAAAAAAGCGACGTACTCTTGCATATAAGAGTACGTCGGACGCTATATTAAAATTATTCAGCAGTGCTCAAAAAGAATCAGGCACGGATAAGCTTGCCAGGATTCAGGATATTATTCGGGTCCATAGCGCGTTTAATAGTCTTCATGATAGACATTTCTACCGGGTCGCAATAAGCTGCCAGTGCGTCAATCTTTTTCGCACCGATGCCATGCTCGCCGGAAAGGCGGCCGCCCAGGCTATAAACATATGCGTAGCAGATTTTGTGGAACTCTGCGAGCTGTTTTTCCCATTCTTCGTCGGTCATATCCATCTTCAGGCAGTTGAAATGCAGGTTACCGTCACCTGCGTGAGCCAGGCACATGCATTCAAAATCAAATTGCTTTGAAACCTCCATCAGGTGGTTCAGGCAGACAGCGATTTTGTCGATAGGTACAACAAGGTCATCAGAGGTGGAAACCTTGCTCAAAGCCTTGGAGCCTTCCAGACAGCTGCGGCGTACCTTCCATACACGCTCATCTGCTTCAACAACGTCGGTTGCACCGCAGGCAGTACAGATTTCGTCAAGCTGCTCCATCTTCATATCCAGCTCGTCCTCGTTAAAGGTTTCCACGGTAACGATAACGTAGCTGCCATCCTCGTAATGCGGCAGACGCTGTTCTGCATAATCGCTGGCAGCACGTACAAAGCCATTGTCCATAAATTCAACACTTGTCGGATTCAGGCCGGCCTTAACCAGCGCAGGCACCAGGTCGACAGCCTTCTGTACCTCGGTGAAAACTGCAAGGATATCCAGACGATACGGAGCCAGCGGCAGCAGCTTCAGAGTTGCTTTGGTGATGATACCCAGAGTACCCTCACTGCCCATTACCAATTGGTCGAGGCAGTAGCCGGTGCTGCATTTTTTCAGGCGGTTGCCCAACTCAGCAATTTCACCGGTCGGAGTAACAACCTCGATAGAATAAACCTGATGACGGGTAGTGCCGTAGCGTACAGCCTTGTTGCCGCCGGCGTTGGTTGCAATGTTGCCGCCTATCATACAGCTGTCAGCACTGCAGGGGTCACCGGCATACAGCAGGCCTGCTTCGTTAGCCTTAGCCTGAATATCAGAGGTCAGCGCACCAGCCTCAACCTCCATATACATAGCATCGGCATCAAGCTTAATAATCTTGTTCATGCGTTCCATCAGCAGCACAATGCCGCCGAAAACAGGAATCGCACCGCAGGATACACTGGTACCGGCACTGCGCGGAGTTACAGGTACAAGATATTTATTGGCGATTTTCATAACAGCAGCCACCTCTTCGGTGCTGCCCGGTGCTACAACTACCTCCGGCAGATGGTGGTAATGAGCGTCTGGCTCTTCATCGGTTTTGTAACGCTCCAGAGTTTCGGCATCATTTTTTACATACTCTGCACCGACTGCTTTACGCAGTTCCTCCAGGACTTCTTCGGTTACGGGATTGTAATTTGTCATACTAAAATCTCTCCTTTGCTACTTAGCTACAATGCTACATATTTTAGTTTTACAGCAGACCATTGAGATAGTCTTATAAATTAAAAACCTTGCCTGGATTCAGGATATTATTGGGATCCCAGGCTTTTTTAATTTTTCTCATCAGCTCCAGCTCACCGCCAGGAGTAAAGCGCTCCAAAAAGTGTGCCTTCTTGCTGCCAATGCCATGCTCACCGGAAAGGCGGCCGCCATGCGCATAAGCATATGTATAAACCTCTTCCGTAAAGCGGCTCAGTTCGGCTTCCCACTCTTCGTCGGACAAATCCAGCTTGCACAAAACGATATGCAGGTTTCCGTCACCGATATGTGCGTTGATACGCAGAGGGAAAGGATATTTTGCCACAGTTTTAATGATGTACTGAATCATATCGCTCATTTCATCAACCGGCACAACAACGTCATCCGTCGTGCACACCTTGCTGATGAGGCTGACAGATTCCAGACAGTTGCGGCGCATCGACCAGATACGCTCATCAGCCTCCAAAACATCTACAGCGCCTGCGGCCTCGCAGATATCGCTGGCCTGCTCCATTTTCATGTCCAGCTCATCTTCGTTGAAGGTTTCTATCGTAATAATAACGTAAATGCCATCTTCCACGTGCGGCGCACCGGGAAACTCAAGATATTCCGAGGTTGTCCGCACATTAGGGTTATCCATATATTCGATGCTCGTCGGGTCTATACCTGCTTTCACAAGCTGCGGTACAACGCCGATTGCCGCCATCGGGTCATGGAAGATTGCCAGCATATCAATTTTATACGGAGGCAAGGGCTGCAGCTTCAGCGTTACCTGTGTAATAATACCCAGCGTGCCCTCACTGCCGATAACAAGCTGCTCCATGCAGTAGCCTGTGCTGCATTTTTTCAGCGGCGAGCCCAGGTCAACAATGTCGCCGTAAGGCGTAACAATCTGCACAGCGTAGACCTGATTGCGCGTTACGCCGTAGCGCACAGCCTTGATGCCGCCGGCATTCGTCGCCAGGTTGCCGCCGATTTGGCAGCTGTCGCTGCTCGACGGGTCACCTGCATACAGCAGATTTTCCGCTTTCGCCGCTGCCTGAATATCCAGCGTGCGCACACCGGCCTGTGCTACCATGTACAAGCCTTCCTTATTCAGTTCGATAATTTTGTTGAGGCGTTCCATCACCAGCACTACGCCGCCCTTGTCGGCAATAGCGCCGTCAACGATACCTGTACCGCCGCCGCGCACGGTCAGCGGAATGAGATATTTGTTGCACAGCTTCACCACACCGGCAATTTCCTCGGCGTTTGCCGGAATTACCACTACATCCGGCAGATGGAAGCAGCGCTCGTCCGCCTCCTCGTCCGTCTTATAGCGGTCGAGCGTATCAGCATCGGTTTTGACGTATTTTTCGCCCAACAGCGTTTTTAATTCATCAATAAATTCAGGAATTACAGAATTGTAATTGCTCATAATATATCTCTTTTTCTAATTTTTATAAAGAGTGCAGAGAAAGTATCAGATGCGAGGGAGGGCGACGACGGCGTACTTCCACGTACTCCTAGGAGCCATCCCGACGCAGATGGTGCTTTATATGCGCTCTTACTTATGCGTTAAACACCTTACCCGGATTTAAAATCAAATTAGGATCCCAGGCCAGCTTAATCCTGCGCATCAGCTCCAGCTCACCGGCAGGCGTAAACTCTTCCATATAAGCCATCTTCTTGGCACCGATGCCGTGCTCACCGGCTAAGCGGCCACCCTGAGCGTAAGCATAGGCATAAACTTCTTCATGGAAGTCATGCACGATTTTTTCCCAGGTTGCATCATCCAAATCGCATTTGCAGAGAACGATATGCAGATTGCCGTCACCGATATGCGCATTGATTTTTACCGGAATCGGGAATGGGTACTTGCTGCCGATATGCATAATTTCTTTAATGGTCGGCGCAATGCGGTCTACAGGCACAACAACATCGTCGGTCAGGGAAACCTTGCTTACAAGGCTGATAGATTCCTGGCAGTTGCGGCGCATTGCCCAGATACGGTCATCCGCTTCCAGAACTTCAACGGCACCTGCTGCTTCACACAGCTCGTCAAGCTGCTCCATCTTCATGTCCAGCTCATCCTCACTGAAGGTTTCTACCGTAATGATAACGTAAATACCGTCCTCATAATGCGGTGCGCCCTTAAATTCAATATAATCGGCGCAGGCACGCACATAGGAATTATCCATATATTCCATGCTCGTCGGGTTCAGACCGGCCTGCATAATCTTCGGCACTACGTCAAGAGCTTTGAACGGATCGTCAAAAACTGCCAGCAGGTCAAAGCGATACGGAGGCATCGGTTGCAGCTTCAAGGTTACCTTGGTGATAATACCCAAAGTGCCTTCGCTGCCCATTACCAGCTGTTCCATGCAATAGCCTGTGCTGCATTTTTTCAGACGGCTGCCAACCTCCACGATTTCGCCGGTCGGTGTAACCATCTCCAGGCTATAAACCTGATTACGGGTAACGCCATAGCGGACAGCCTTGCTGCCGCCGGCATTTGTTGCCAGATTGCCGCCGATCAGGCAGCTTTCGGCGCTGCAGGGGTCACCTGCGTAAAGATAGCCTGCTTCATTAGCCATCTTCTGAATATCAACGGTACGCACACCTGCTTCGGCGACAACATACATCGCTTCGGTATTCATCTCGATAATTTTATTCAAGCGCTCCATGAGCAGTACAATACCGCCGCAGACAGCAATTGCGCCATCGGCAAGGCTGGTACCGCCGCTGCGGACAGTCAGCGGCACATTGTACTTATTGCACAGCTTCACAACTGCGGCAATTTCTTCGGCATTGGCAGGACGCACAACAGCCTCAGGCACACGGAAACGGCGCGGATCATATTCCTCGTCGGTTTTATATTGCTCCAGCTTTTCAGGCTCGGTAAAAACATTGGCGTCACCTACTACGGCGCGCACATCCGCTAAAAACGGTTCTGATACGGAATTATACTCTTTCATCATATTCCCTCATTTCTAAATTACATATAGACATCTGTGCGAAAGACAGCAGATGTTACTTATCTAATTTTATATTATAGTACAAATCGCGCTGTTTGTCTGTAAATTATGTATGAGAAATCAACACAAAAAGTTTTTCTTGCAGAGAAAATAGGCTCCGCCATATATTGTATACTTCCACGCACCCATTGCCAAGCAATCTAAAAAAGGTTAAGATATAGATAATTAAACTGCCTTTGCTGCACCTGAACGCACGGGCAAAATAAATTAACAGCTATAGGAGAGAGGTCTTATGCAAGCTTTATTTGATGCAGTTAACGCCATCTGCGCCAAAATCCAGATCGTTTCCAACCTGTTCTGGGATTTCCCCTGTAATCTCGACTGGTACGGTTCTATCCCCATCCTGGGAAATTTCAGTCTGGCAATTATTTTATTAGTCGGCACAGGTATTTACTTCACCTTCCGTCTGCACTTTGTACAGGTGCACAACTTTATCTTCGCAGTAAAGGTACTGATGCATCGTAACCATACGCGCAACGGTATTTCTTCCCTCACAGCCTTTTTGCTGTCCACCGCTATGCGTGTCGGCCCCGGCAATATCTTGGGTGTAACCGGTGCAATTTCCATCGGCGGCCCGGGCGCGCTGTTCTGGATGTGGGTTTCCGCCTTCTTCGGCATGGCAACCTCCTTTGCAGAATCCACGCTTTCGCAGATTTTCAAGGAAAAGCGTGATAACGAATATGTCGGCGGCCTGCCATTTTACGCACGCAAATTATTGAACGATTCCGCCGCTGCCGGCGTTGCGCTCAGCATGCTGTACATTGTTTATGCGCTGCTGTGCTTCCCCGCGCAGGGCTTCAACACTATTTCCGCAGTAGGTGCCATCGCCAGCAAAATCAGTGGTGTGAATATCCCCACCAATTCCTCGCTCTACTGGATTTCCTTTGCAGTGCTTATTGTTATCACCGCTGTTATCAGCTTCGGCGGTATTAAAAAGGTAACGAAGGTTACCGACCGCATCGTTCCCGTTATGGCAGTTATTTATGTACTCACCGTCATCGCTTTGACCGTCGGCAACATCGACCGCATTCCGCTGTTCTTCAGCTCCGTTTTCACGCAGGCCTTTGCGCCTGATGCTGTTTTCGGCGGTGCCTTCGGTCTGGCGCTCAGCCAGGGTATTAAGCGCGGCCTGATGTCCAACGAAGCAGGCCAGGGTACCATCACCATGCCGGCAGCAGCAGCAGAGGTTGCTCACCCCTGCGAGCAGGGCTGTGTGCAGGCTTTGGGCGTATTTCTTGATACCATCGTTATCTGCACTCTGACCGGCTTTGTCGTTATCATGGGCAGCATGTGGCTCACGGCAGATGCCAATGCCTGGTTTGAGCTGGGTAAGCTTGATAAATTTCTAGCCTCCTGCGGTGCTCTGACCGGTGGCAACGACACTCTTTACAGCGTTGTTACGCTGCTTGTAAGCGTTTGCTTCGGCCTATTTGCCTTCACCTGCCTCTTGGGCTTCATGTCCTTCACCGAAATGTGTGCTAACCGCATTTCCAGCAAGGCTTCCTTCATCAACGCCATCCGCGTGCTGTGCCTCATCGTTATTTCCTTCGGCGTTATCACCAACATCGCCGGTATGGATTTAGGCGCACTGTGGGAATTAAGCGACTTCGCCAACATCCTCATGGTATACTGCAACTTACCGCTGCAATATATCGGCTTTAAATATGTACTGCGTGCCTGGAAGCATTTCGAAAAGAACGACGGTACTCCGTTCACCTCCGAAATCGCCGGCCTGCAGCTGCCTGTTTGGGACGCTTTAGCCAAGGAACACAAAAACGAATATCATCACTAAAAAATTAAGCGTGGCCACTACTCGCAGCCACGCTATTTTTATGCCTTATTCACCTTTAAGCAGGCGTAAGAACTCAGCTTCATCAATAACCGTTACGCCTAATTGCTGTGCCTTTTCCAGCTTACTGCCGGCCTCCGCACCCGCAATGACGTAATCCGTCTTTTTGCTGACGCTGCCGCTTACCTTAGCGCCCACATCCTGCGCCATCGTCTTGGCCTCGGCACGTCCCAGCGTTGGCATCGTGCCCGTAAAGACAAGCGTTTTGCCGAAGAAGGGGTTATCCTCCTGACTGGCAGGCGGTGTAAACGTCATCGTCAGTCCTGCTGCCGCCAGGCGTTCCACCAGGTCGATATTCGCCGGTACGTTCAGCCAGGTGACAGCGCTTTCCGCAATCTTATCACCGATATCACGAATCTGCGCCAGCTCCTCCGGCTGTGCCTGCTGCAGCTTTTCCATGCTGCCGAATTCCGTTGCCAGAATACGCGCTACCTTGGCACCCACATGACGGATACCCAAAGCAAAGAGCAGCTTGTCCAGCTCGTTCTTCTTGCTTTCGTCCAACGCCGCCAGCAGATTATCCGCCGACTTTTCGCCCATACGCTCCAGCTTCAGCAAATCATCCTTGCGCAGGCTGTACAAATCCGCAGCATCGCGCACTAAGCCCGCATCAAGCAGTGCATTGATAACAGAAGGACCGCAGCCGTCGATATTCATGGCATCACGGCTGACAAAGTGAATGAGGCCCTCGCGTCCGAGCGCAGGACAATGCGGATTAGTGCAGCGGATAGCTGCTTCCTCGCCCTGACGCTCCACACGCCAGCCGCATTCCGGGCAGACGCTGGGGATTTCTACCTCTTTTTCGTCACCGGTACGCTTTTCAACTACTACACGCAGTACCTCGGGAATAATTTCACCGGCCTTGTTAATAACAACCCTGTCACCAACACGGATATCCTTGGCACGGATAAAATCCTCATTATGCAGGGTTGCACGGCTGATAACGCTACCGCTTAATTTTACCGGTGTCAGAACTGCCGTCGGTGTCAGTACGCCTGTACGTCCTACACGCCAGTCTATATCCTCCAGCGTAGTTTCCGCCTGCTCCGGCGGATATTTATAGGCCGTTGCCCAGCGCGGATCCTTGCCTGTCGCGCCCAGAATACGCTGCTGGTAAACATCGTTGACCTTAATAACAGCGCCGTCGGTATCGTAGGACAGGCCTTGACGCAGCTCGTTGAAATCGCCGATATATTTAATCGCCTCGTCGATATTTTCGACAACCTTATAATTTTCGCTCACCTTAAAGCCGTAGCGCGCCAGCAAAGCCAGCGATTCGCTGTGCTTAGGCTGCGCACCCTCGCCTACCAGATAGTAGGCAAAAAAGCTCAGGCTACGGCTTGCCGTTACCTGCGGGTCCAGCTGGCGCAGGCTGCCCGCCGCCGCATTACGCGGATTGGCAAATTCGCTCTCACCGCGCTCCGCGCGCTGCTCGTTTAAACGCATAAACGCCTGACGCGGCATGTAAACCTCACCGCGCACATCCAAAAGCTCTGGCACTGCTTCACCCTCAGGCACCTTCAGCGTCAGCGGAATGCTGCGGATTGTGCGCACGTTGGCCGTAACATTTTCGCCCACTACGCCGTCACCGCGGGTAGCGGCGCGGACCAGCTTACCGTTTTCGTAAATCAGACTGCAGGCCAGGCCGTCAATCTTCGGCTCCATAACGTATTCCACCTTGCTGCCTGCAGGCAGACCGCTGCGAACACGTTCATCAAAGGCACGCAGCTCCTCGGCGGAAAATACGTTGCCCAGGCTCAGCAGCGGCTCCAAGTGACGCACCTCGGTAAATTGCGAGGAAGCACGACCGCCGACGCGCTGCGTAGGCGAATCGGCCGGAATGCTGTCAGGATAGCGCGCCTCCAGCTCACGCAGGCGCACCATCATGCGGTCATATTCGGCATCCGTAATCTCCGGCGCATCCAATACATAATATAAATATTCGTTATGACGGATTTCGCGGCGCAGCTTATCGGCCTCAGCCAAATCCGCTGCACGCTCATCAGCAAATAAATCCATTTCTGCCATTGCTTTATCCTCCAACATTTTTATCAGGAAAGCCGCTGCTTACAGCTTTTCCAGCTTAGCATACTTCGTCAGCAGGCTGCGGATACCGCCACCGGCAAACGCAACCGTAACCTCCTGGCCGTCATCTGCAGCCTTAGCGGTAACAATCGTGCCCGCGCCCCACTTTTTATGCATAACCTTATCGCCGACATGGAAGCTGCAGCCTGCCGCCGCACTGCTTTCCCTCGGGAAGAAGCTGGCCTTATGCTGCTCGAACCAGTTGGCGTTTTCCTTGGCAGTAGGCTTGTGTACCTGCTGCGTCATCGCCGGGCGCTGTACAACCGGACGCTTGATTACATGCACCAGGTTACGCGGCACCTCCTGCAGGAAGCGGGACGGTGTGTAATACTGCGTGCGGCCGTAGATAGTGCGTGTTCTGGCGTTGCTCAGGAACAAATGCTTTTCCGCACGCGTAATGCCTACATAGCACAGACGGCGTTCCTCTTCAATCTCGTTTTCGTTCATCAGAGTGCGGGAATGCGGGAAGATGCCTTCCTCCATACCTACCAAAAAAACATTGGGGAATTCCAGGCCCTTAGCGGAATGCAGCGTCATCAGGGTAACTGCTTCCTCACCCAGCTCCGCATCATCAATATCGGCAACCAGCGCTACATCAGCCAGGAAGTTTTCCAGCGTCGGCTCTTCGCCGTTGCGCTCACATTTTACTGCGAATTCCTCAGTTACGCTCAGCATTTCCTTCAGGTTTTCCACACGGCTTTCGTCCTGCGGATCCTTGCTGCTTTGCAGCTCCTCCAGATAACCTGTTTTCAATAGCACATCATCCAAAAGCTGCTTTACCGGCACATCGGCAGCCTCGCCCATCAGCTCAAAGAGCAGCTCGCTCAGCTCGTCCAGCTTGTTGGCAAAACGGCTGGCAAGACCGGGGACATCCGCTGCATTGGTCACTACCTCAAACAGGGACTGTCCGCTGGCATTGGCATATTCCTGCAGACGTGCCAGCGTCGCATCACCGATACCGCGGCGCGGAACATTGATAATACGCAGCAGGCTCAGACTGTCATGCGGATTATAAAGCAAGCGCAGATAAGCCAGCGCATCCTTGATTTCCTTGCGCTCATAGAACTTCGTACCGCCGACCATCGTATAGGCGATACCGCTCTTAATCAGCATTTCCTCGAATACACGCGACTGCGCGTTAGTGCGGTACAGCACCGCCATATCGCCCAGCTTGGCGCCTTCGTTCAGCTGCAGCTTCTGCATATTTTCAATCACATAGCGTGCTTCATCTCTTTCATCGTTCGCCTGATAATAGATGATTTCCGAACCGTTGCCGTTGGCAGTCCACAAATTTTTCGGCTTGCGTCCGCTGTTATTGTCGATAACGGCATTGGCGGCATCCAGAATAACCTGCGTGCTGCGATAGTTCTGCTCCAGCTTCACCAGCTTGGCATCGGGATAATCCTTTTCAAAATCGAGGATATTCTGGATGTCGGCGCCGCGCCAACCGTAAATGCTCTGGTCGGCATCGCCTACTACGCAGATGTTTCTGTGGCCTGCAGCCAACAGCTTTGTCAGCAGATACTGTGCATGGTTGGTGTCCTGATATTCGTCAACCATCAGATAATCAAACTTGCGCTGGTATTTTTCTCTAACCGCCGGATTTTCCTGCAGCAGACGCAGCGCCAGCAGCAGCAAATCGTCAAAGTCTACGGCATTGTTGGCCTGTAGCTTTTTCTGATAAGCATCATAAATTTTTGCCACCTGCTGCTCATAATAGCCACTGGCCTCACGGGCATAGGCATCGGGCAGCAGTAAAGCATTTTTCGCGTTGCTGATATGGCTGATAATCGCCGGCAGCGGAAAACGCTTTTCATCCAGATTCATTTCCTTCAGCACCTGCTTAATCAGGTTTTTGCTGTCACTCGTATCGTAAATAGCAAAATTATTGGCATAGCCGTTGAGATTTTCCAGCTCATAGCGCAAAAGACGGGCGCAGAAGGCATGGAAGGTAAAAAGCCACACATCTCTGGCCGCAGCGCCTGCCATACGATCTACACGCTCGCGCATTTCCGCGGCGGCTTTATTGGTAAAGGTAATCGCCAAAATGCGATAGGGACGCACGCCCTGTTGCAGCAGATGCGCAATACGGCAGGTAAGCACCTTGGTCTTGCCGCTGCCTGCGCCTGCCAGAATCAGCATCGGTCCGTTAATAGTCTGTACTGCATCAAGCTGCTCTTTATTGAGTCCTTGCATTGTATCGGTCATCAGTCGTTAGCCTCCATAATATTTCACGGATGCACCTGCATCCTCTTCTTGGGTAAAAATATTTTTGACTTAAATATTATATCACAAAACGCGTCGCTTAGGCGAAGAAAAGCAGCCGCTTTAGCCTAGAGATATGCTAGGAAAAGCAGCTGCATTGTGTTAAAATAATGCTATGTAATGCAAAAGGAGATTATACAGATGACTAAGAAAAGCACTTTCGTTCCCGCCAAGGATTTAAGCAAGCTGTGGCGGGCTATTATAGAATTCGATATGCTGCAGCCGAGCGACCGCATTCTCGTCGGCCTCAGCGGCGGCAAGGACAGCATGCTTCTGACAGCCATGCTGGCGGAAATCAAAAAATATTCGCCTATTCCCTTCGACCTTGCCTGCTACACCGTCAACGGCATGTTTGCACCCAACTTTCCCAAGGCAGAGCTGGAGGCCTTCTGCGCGCAGTTCGGCCTGACACACTACAGCGACGACGTTGACGTGATGGCGGCACATGAAAAAAAGGGCGGCAGCCCCTGCTTCACCTGCGCCTACTTCCGTCGCGCCGCTACCAACCGCCGCGCACAGGAGCTTGGCTTCAACAAGGTGGCCTTGGCACACCACAATGACGATGCCGTGGAAACTTTCTTCATGAATCTGGTGACCAGCGGCCAGCTGCGCACCTTCTTGCCCGTAACACCGCTGTCGCGCTCCGGCATCACGGTACTGCGCCCGCTGCTCTACTACCGCGAGCAGGAAATCCGCGAGCTGGTGGCAAAATTAGGCCTGACGCCTATCAAAAATCCCTGTCCTTATGACGGTCACACCATGCGCCAGGACATCAAGGAGCACATCGCAGCGCTCGATGCTCAGTATCCGGAAATCTACGAGCATCTGGCGGCAGCCATGCGTGACAGCGACAGGCAGGAGCTGTGGCCGCCCAAGCCCGGCAAGGAGCTGCTGCAAAAATTCCACACCTTTTGGGGACGTGGCCAAAAGCAGGCTGAGCAATGAAAACAAAGGCCTATCTTTATATCATCTCCGCTGCTGTCTGCTGGGGTTTAATCGGGCTCTTCGTCAGAACGCTGGCAGCACAAGGCTTCAGCTCCATGCAAATTGTTGCTCTGCGTTCGCTGGCAGCGGCAATCTGCGTCACACTGCCGCTACTGCGGTCAGGTAGTGCTGCCTTGCGCATCAGACTGCGTGACCTCTGGCTTTTCGTCGGTACCGGCATCTGCAGCCTGGTATTCTTCAACTACTGCTACTTCAACGCCATGCAGCAGACAAGTCTGGCGGTAGCAGCGCTATTGCTTTACACCGCGCCTGTCTTCGTTATGCTTATGTCACTGCTGTGCTTCGGCGAAGCTTTCACGCGCACCAAGGCACTCGCTCTGCTGCTCACCTTCAGCGGCTGCGCCTGTGTCACCGGTGTCTTCGGTAGCAGTGTGACGCTTACGCTCAGCGGCCTGCTCTACGGTCTGGGCAGCGGCTTCGGCTATGCTTTGTACAGCATTTTCGGCAAGTACGCTGTGCGCAAATATTCATCACTCACCATCACCGCCTACACCTTTTATCTGGCACTCATTGCCTCCTGGCCACTCGCTGATTTTGATTATCAGCGTCTTGCAGCCATCGACCTGCCGTCCATCGTCAGCGTTTTAGGGCTGGGCCTGCTCTGCGCCGTGCTTCCTTATCTGCTCTACACCAAGGGACTGGAGCAGATTGAAGCAGGACAGGCTTCCATCCTGGCGACAATTGAGCCCTTTGTTGCTGCTGCCGCCGGTGTCATCTTCTTTGCGGAAGCACTGACGCCGGTGAAAATCATCGGCATGGGACTGATATTTGCGGCGATTGCTGTGTTGAATATCAGGAGAGCGTAGAAATAATAACAATATAAAAAGCAATTTGCCTCTGCCAAATCACAGTTGCAAATTGCTTTTTTGTTTTATACAGCCAACTACTTCTGCAGCACCTCTACCTTACAGCGGTGCTGTTTTGTTTTCTTGGAATAGCCTATACCGACAGCCAAAATCCGTCCTTTATAACGCTTGCTGCCATCTCCCAAAGTTCCGGCAAATTTGAGCGCATACTGTCTGCGTTTAATCTGCTCAATCGCTTCCTCAGGCGTATGGTCCACCTTCAGCTCCAAAATAAGGCAATCATCGTTTTCCTGATAGGGATAGAAAATAAAGTCAACATAGCCTGTCCCGGCCTTATCCTCCCTCTGGACATTATATCTGTCACGTGCTGCCAGATATATAAGATTAACAATGGCAGCCAGTTCGGTTTCATTGTTATATGCCAACAGCGGTGTTTCCGTATTGTGCGCAAATTCCAAAATCCTGCTCATTGTAACGGTATCGCCTTTCAGCGTAGCCTGCAGCATCGCTTCCGATTTTACCGCCAGCTGATGTACGTAGCCCAAGGAATCCTTGTTCAGGAGCAGCTCATTAAATTTATCCATCAATTCTTTGTTAGGGATGAACACTTTACCGTTTTCATATGTCAGCAGGCCATAAACAACCATCGCCGAAAAAATCTGCTGCTTTGTATTAAGCTCCAGCAGCATAGCCGCATATTCCTGGATTTTCAAGGGTATCCGTTCGCCTGCAGCCATCAGCGCCAAATCATCACGCACCGCCGTCACATTGTTGCGGATATAGTAAAACAATTCATCATAGGGTCCGGAGCTGGTCCAATAATTATAAAGCTGGTTATTCTGCAAAGCCATAACCACAGAACGCGGATTATACAGTAAATTGCCGGCAGCAGTGTGATAGCCGTCATACCATATTTTTAAGCCTTCACGTGTAACCTGCGGTTGAGCCGTCAAAGCCTGATACTTTGCAAACAGAGCATCTACTTCCGCATCATTAAAGCCAAAAACATCACTATATAATGACATCGTAGCCATATTATATTCCGCAAAGGTATTTAATTCCGAGCCGCTGGTATATTTTGATATCGGCAGTACGCCAGTCATATACGCCAGCTGAACATATACTCTGTCCTTAAGCAAATCCTTTAGGAACAGCAGGTATTTTTTTCTGTCATCTTCGGAAATAAAGGCAGCATGAAAGATTGCATCCCATTCGTCAAAAATGAAAATAAACCTTTCGCCCGTCGCTGCAGTAATTCTTTCCAAATCCTCAGCTACGCCGCCTGCCGCACGATAATCAACATCGGGATACGCCTTATGCAAATCCTTCTTCAAGGCATCAGCAATATTATCTATATAGCTTTGGTAATCATTGCTGCTGATTCTACTGAAATCAATATAAATAACATTATATTGATTAATATGCTGCATAGTCTCGGCATCACGTCCTATCTTTAACTGTGCAAAAAGCTTTGCCGTAGTGGCACTTTTAGTCAAAAATGCTCCCAGCATATTAGCCATAACAGTTTTGCCAAAACGACGCGGACGTGTGATGCACACATACTTGCCATTAGTACCTATACGCTGCAGCATTTGGCCTATAAAGGCTGTTTTATCAACAAAATATGTACTTTTAGCCATCTCCTCGTATAACACTGCCGGAGAGAGAGTATTTAACAATAATCCCATATGATTCTCCCCCTTGCTTTTGCGCATAGTCTATATCACTGATTATAACATACATTTTCACAAGTGTTGTTTATTCCTTACAGCGTCAGCCTCATATCCATTTTCCTGCAAGCACGCCTGCTCCCGCAGCCAGCAGTCCCAAAAGCAGGCTGCCGCCGCTATACGCTACCGCGGCGGCGACATTACCCTCCGTCAGCAGCATCAGGCTCTCGTAGCCGAACGAGGAAAAGGTAGTGAAACCGCCCAGCAAACCTACGCACAAGAACAGGCGCCAGGCCGCGGGCAGCAGCCCGCGCTCCACAATCAGCGTCATTAAGAGTCCCATGCAAAAGCAGCCTATGATATTTATGGCGAAGGTTCCCCAGGGAAGGGCGCTGCCGCTCATCCTGCTGATAAAATTACCCAGCAGATAACGGCACACTGCGCCCAGAGCACCGCCCACAGCTACGCTTAGTATCTCCATCATGCACTCTCCAGCTGCTCAATATATTGCAGCGTGCGCTGCCAGTCATTCTTCACCGCAGCCAGCTTTGCCTGCAGCTGCGCCACAGTATAACCCTCACTGCGCAGCAGGCTCACAATATCGGCAAACTGCGCCTGCAGACCGGTCAGCCCCAGCGTTGCACACACGCCCTTCAGGTTGTGCGCATAGCGCAGCACCTCCTGCCAATTTTCTGCGGCAGCAGCCTCCTCCATCAGTCTGTAATCATCGGTTGTCAGCAGCTTGCGCAAAAAGCGCACATACATAGCTTCACTTTCCATAAAGCGCTCCTCCAGCGCCTCCTGAATATCAATCGCCACATACTGCGGCAGTTCCTGTAAATGCACGGCTTCGCACCCCTTTCTGCTCTTAATGCTGCAGATACGCACCCATCATCTGTGCCAGCAGCTTCATCTGTACCGGTTTCACCATAAAATCATTCATGCCGGCAGCCATCGCGCGTTCCACGTCATCACTGCCGCTGTTGCCTGTCAGCGCCAGAATCGGCACCTTACGCGCATCCTCACGCGGCAAAGCTCTGATAGCCTTGGCAGCCTCACAGCCATCCATTTCCGGCATCTGCATGTCCATCAGCACCATGCTGATGCTGCCCTCCTCCGAAGACTCAAACAGGTTCACGGCCTCCTTGCCGTTGCTTGCCGGCAATACCTCCAGACCGTTCATCGTCAGCAGCTCGCTGATAATCTCCATATTGATACTGTTATCCTCTGCTACTAAAATTCTGCAGCCCGCAAAATCCTCCAGCTTCGGCATGCTATCCTGAGGCTTGCTTTCTACCTTTTTCACAATATTGAACGGCAGAGAAATAATTACGCAGGTGCCTTCATCAACACGGCTGCTGATATGAATGCTGCCATCCATACGCTCCACCAGGCTTTTGACAATCGTCATGCCTAAGCCGGTGCCGGTAACGCGCGGCACACCGAAACGGCTGTCGCGTTCAAACGGTTTGTAAATTTTCTCCAGGAATTTGGCCGACATACCGCAGCCGGTATCCTTAATGACAAAGGTATAATGCACACGGTTGCGCTCATTGCTCAGCTCGCGACGTGCCAGAAAACTGATTTTGCCATGCGCCTTGGTATATTTAATCGCATTCGACAAAATATTATTCAAAATCTGCTGCAAGCCCTGCAAATCGCCGCTCACCATTTCATCTTCTTGCAGCATCAGCTGAGAGTCAAAGAACTTCTGTTCCAGCTCGGCCTGCGCCGCAAAAATATCGCTGGTATCCTGCGCTACCTTGGCAATCATAAAGGTTTCCTGCACATGCTCCACCTTGCCGTTGTCCAGGCGTGCCATTTCCAGGATATCGTTAATCAAGGTCAGCAGCTGCTGCCCTGCGGCGCTTATTTTGCGGATATATTCCTTCACCTGTCCGCAGTCATCCTTGTGCAGCTCTGCCAGCTCCGCCATGCCGATAATGCCGTTGAGAGGCGCACGCATATCGTGCGACAGTGCAGAGAAGAACATGTTTCTGGACTTGGCATTTTCGCGTGCTACCTGCAGTGCCTGCTCCGTCACCTGAATATGCTCCAGCTCCTTCTGCTTTTCGGCGTCTACCTCACGGAAGAAGAAAACTGCTTCGTCCTCATTCAGCAAATCATCGCGCATCAGGCGAACATTCAGCCATCTGTATTCCTTACCGAAGCGATAGCGGAACTCACCGCCGAAGTCATTGATATGACGCTCCACCAGATTCTTGATATGCTCACGCGCAAAGCTGGTCGCAAATTCTTCGGTAGCCTCCGGCTCCACATTTTTTATCAGCTCCTGCAGCAGCTCATCATAATCGCCCTCAGGCTCCTGAGGTCCTGGCGGGGTACTTTTCAACATATAATAGCGTCCTGTAATATAATTAACTCTGAACACAGCCAGGAATGATTTGCTCATAACGCGGATAACCTCATTGATGCTTTGCAGCTCCCTGTTCAGCAAATGCTCGCGCAGTGCCAAACCGGCAGCCAGCAGCAGGAAAATAGCCAGCGTCAGGCTGAACCACTGCATCAAATCCTTATAATCACCCATCAGGAAATCATAGGGAATCGTTACAATAGATATCCAGCCCTTTTCCGAAACCGTGTAGTAAACCCCGCGCTTATTGCCTTCATAGTCGGTAATATAAGATACATCACTGTCAGAATCACGGATTTCCTTAAAGATTTTATCTACATAAGGTTGCTCTTCTTCTATCGACAGATTGCGGTCATTGATGGTAAACATAATATTACCGGACGGATCGCAAAGGTAGTAATAGCTGTCCTTCGGCAGCTTATTGTCACTCAGCAGGCCATTCAGACGCTCCGGATAAAGATTCATCGCCAGTACATTGTTATCACTAAAGCGCACGGCCATCGTCAGCAGGCGCTCATTATTCTTGCCGTATTGATATAAATTAGTATAGGCTACGCCGCTTTTATTGCTCAGCGCTGCCTGATACCATTTCAGCGAAGCAACATCTGTCGGCTGTCCCTCCAATCGCTTGCCAATAAGATGCCCGTGTACTACAGCGCACATATCAAAGCGGCCCACATCAGCATTTTTTTCCATATAATCGGTAAAATGCGTCAGCGCCTCCTCCAGCTCTGCATCCGTCATATCGGGCTTCATTTCCAGCATATGTGCAAGGTTCTGCGCGGCACTGCGCAGCAGCATTTCCTGAGCTTTTATGCGTCCTGTTTCCCTTGTGGCAAAGCGGGCTGCCAGCTGCTGTCCCATAATATGCGAATTATCCAATATTTTTTCGCGCACAATATACAGGCTCACTAGGGAAACAAGCAGGAAGAAGGCGAAGATGCCTATGCTGTATAGAGATACCTTTATTCTGTTCCTAAAAAATTTAAAGTCCATAAGCCCTCCATTGAGCCACTGTCAACAAACAAGTGCATATTTCATGTATACATATTTTATTATATAACACCAGGCACATCTCTACAAGTGCACACGTCAAAAAGCCGCCTGCGGATATAGGAGTTTCCTCTGCTGGCGGCTGATTAGGTATTTATGTATATATATGCTTGTTGTGTTACTATTGTTAACTAAAATATTGCATTAGGTAACGATGAGGACAAAGTGAGAAGGATGTTAGGCTTCTGATTTTGTTAGTGAAGAAAGAGTTAAATAAACAAAGACTCCTGTTCTTTATCTAAGCGTTTTTGTGTAAGCTCCAAATATTCCTCCACATTATCAATCCCTATAAAATTACAGCCGTTGCGTAATGCTTCGACACCGGTAGTTCCCGAACCGCAAAACGGGTCCAGCACTATATAGCCGGCCTGTGTAGAAGCACGTAATATTCTTTCCAATAAATATTCCGGCTTCTGCGTAGGATGCTTGCCAAACTTCTTTTCCGAAGGCTTGGTAAGACTTCCCGTCCAGACATCCTTCATCTGCTTTCCGCCATTGATTTCTTTCATCAAGGCATAGTTAAAAAAGTATTTTGCTTTTTTATCATCCTTGCAAGCCCAGATGATTGTTTCCGTAGAATGCGTAAAGCAACGGCAGGCAAGATTCGGCGGCGGATTAGTTTTTTGCCATGTGATGTTATTGATTATTCTAAAGCCTTCCTCTTCCAAAGCCATGCCAATCGAAAATATATTATGGAAAGTTCCCGATATCCAGATAGTGCCGTTGGGTTTAAGCACTTTTTTGCAGAGGTTTATCCAGCGTCGATTGAATTGATGCTTGTTTGCCAACATGTGCTCTTTATCATCAACCATATCCCACGCAGCTTTATTTACAGAAACCATTTTGCCACTACGGCAAGTAATGCCGTTATTACTTAAAAAGTAGGGCGGGTCTGCAAAGATTACGTCAACGGATTCAGGGCGAAGCTTTTGCAGCAGCTCAAATGTGTCGCCCAAGAGCAGTTGTGCATTTTCAGTTTGGTAGAATACATATATTCCATTTTCGCACAACTGCCTCATAACAACACTCCTGCTTCGCTCGTCTTGTTTAATATATTAAACTTTGATTATAAAAAAAATTTGCTTATTGAACACTCTAGCGCTTCAGCAATTCTCACCAAGGTTTTCGTTGTAGTTACGGTGATTTTGCCATTTTCCAGTCCTATAATAATACTTTTAGATATTTTACTTCTTCTGGAAAGCTCTTCTTGTGTTAATCCCTTCAGTAATCTTTGCTTTCGTATTTGCAAAAGCACTATAATCACCTCTACGCTTTAGTTTAATATATTAAACTTCTTCTGTCAATAGAATGTCTTTAAAATCTTGAATTAATTATAAATGTATAATATACTAAGCGAAAAGGAGCTTTACATCATGGAACTGAAAACATTCATTAATTCATATCGGACAGAACATAATTTAACTATGGAGCAATTTGCTAAATCAGCTTCACTTTCCAAAGGATATATATCAATGCTAGAAAAAGGCTATAATCCCCAAACAGGGAAAAAAATTATACCCTCTATCAGCGCTTTGAACAATATTGCCATAGCAACAGGAACCGACCTGGATCATTTACTGAAAATCATAGATGATATTGAAGTTTCTCTAGATTCTCCGGCTCAGGATTTAATTATTTCTAATCCTCAAGAAGAACAACTGATTATAGGTTATCGAAATTTAACAACAGCCAATCAAAAAGAGTTGCTGGCATATCTTGATATGAAGCTCAATATGCAAACAAAATAAACATTTAGTGTTTTATTAATACAAGGTGAGCAAATGAACTGCAACTTTAACACTGCCTTAATGCAAAGCTATCACAGCCAATCGCAAATCATCCGTATTCTGACCGAAAGCTGGGTAAGCGAATATATGTATTGTCCCCACTGCGGGAATGCTTCACTTAATCACTTTCCCAACAACAAAGCTGTCGCTGATTTCTACTGTCCTAACTGCAATAATGAATACGAGCTTAAAAGCAAAGCGGGAAGCATCGGTCACAAAATTGCCGATGGCGCTTATCATACATTTATTGACAGAATAACCAGCAACAACAATCCTGATTTCTTCATTTTGAATTACAGCAAGCAGCTTTTAACCGTAAACAATCTTTGGATTATTCCTAAGCATTTCTTTGTGCCTGACATCATCGAACAAAGAAAACCTTTATCCGATAATGCTCAGCGCAAGGGTTGGATTGGCTGTAATATTCTTATCGATAAAATTCCCAGTCAGGCCAAAATCGATATCATTCATAACAGTGTACCTGTCCCCCAAGAGCTGGTTCAGGCGCAAGTACAACAGGCATCCTTATTATATACGGACAACCTAAGCTCCAGAGGCTGGCTTTTAGATACATTAAATTGTGTGAACAGCATCAAAACAGAAATGTTTTCGTTATCTGACATGTACCAGTTCGAAACGTTGCTGACAATCAAGCATCCTAATAATCACAATATCAGAGCTAAAATTCGTCAGCAATTACAGCTTCTCAGAGATAAAGGCTTTATTGATTTTCTGGATAGAGGTATCTATAAGAAAATAGTAAAATAGTTTTGAGTTATTTTCTTGTCAGCTCTCTCTGCACCACTTGAACCACTTGCACCACTGCTTTTGGTGCAAACAAAAAAACTGCGCCACAACCCCTAATATATATCCCTGTAAGTAAAGTCTTCGTAAGGGTTCTAAAGCTTTATTTTATGCTATTTACAGCTAAAATAAGGCTTTTTTATTTATATTATATTAAAAATTGCGAGCTGCGGCTTTTTCGGCAAAAACGCCGAAAAAAGTGGTTCAACTGGTGCAACCGGTGCAAAATGCTCCGTTAAAGCAGCACAAAAAAAGCTGCCTGCAAAAGGACCTCGTCCGTCCGCAGGCAGCAAAATTCATTTTAAGCTATAATTATGCCTGTTCCGCTCTGGCATCAATAGCAGCAGCTTCTTCATCCGTCATATATTCCGGCTTAATGTCACATCCCATATGGTTCAGCATCTTTCTGTCGCTGCGAATCGTAGCGCAGGCCACAGTAGTCAGCATATTGCCGGTAATAGTTGCGGATGCACCTGCCTTAAATGCCGTTTCACCGTCATTAGTCAGCAAAGCACGGCCTGCACCCAGGCGGATGTTGGCCAGCGGATTAATATAACGGAAGAAGGCCACAGTACGCAGGATATCATCCTCGCTCAGACGCGGCAGATGCTCCAGCGGCGTACCGGAAATCGGCATCAGCGCATTCAGCGGAATAGAATCAATGCCCAGCTCGGCAAGGCTGATAGCCATATCAAGACGGTCCTCCCAGGTTTCGCCCATACCGATAATACCGCCGGAGCAGGCGCACATACCCTCCTCCTTAACCATCTTCAGCGTATTGATTTTCATATCATAGGTATGCGTAGTGCAGATGTTAGGGAAGTTGCGCTTAGAGGTTTCAATATTATGATGATAGCTGGTGACACCTGCCTCATGCAGACGGTGCAGCTGCTCACGGGAAAGGAAGCCCATAGAAGCGCACAAATCAATCTTCAAATCACGATGCATAGTTTCATACGCATGAATTGCCTTGTCGAATTCTTCGCCGGTCAGCGCCTTGCCTGCGGTTACAATGGAAAAGCGGTGTACGCCCTCCTCCTGGTTCAGACGTGCCAGCTTCACGATATCCTCCTCCGGCAGGAAGCTGTAAACCTCGCAATCGGTATGGTTATGTGCGGACTGCGCACAGAATTTGCAGTTTTCCGGACAGCGGCCGCTACGCCCGTTGATAATGGAGCACAAATCCACGCGCTCACCGACAAAATGCTTGCGAATTTTATCTGCGCCTTCACATAATTCTTGCAAATCGCAGGTCAGAAATGCCTTTAAATCGTCCTGACGAGTCAGTCTTCTGCCATCAATAATTTCTTGTGCTAATGCTTGCGGGTTCATATTCTCTTCTCCTTTTTGTAACCTATTTAATCGGTAGGCTTACATTGTAAAAAAATAAGTGGTACGTTAACCTTGACGTTTTTAACGTGCACCATCTGTTAACCAAAATTATAGCACAGGATAACGATGAGTGCAAGCAGATTGGCGCGCAATTTATAATTACAGCAATATTTTTTGCCGATACAGATTCCGAAGCAAGCAAAAAGCTGCAGCCGGACGCCTGTCGGCGCCAAGCTGCAGCCTGCAATTTTTAATTATTTTCGTGCGCTCCATTCCCAGATGCGATATTCCAGCCAGGCGCAGAAGACACCGCTGAAATCCAACAGTACGTCCTTCACCCTGCTGGCACGTCCCGGCGAAAAGGCTTGGATATATTCATCTATTACAGCTACCAAAAGCGCTAAAAAGAGAATATAACCGGTTGCCGTAAGCTTAGGCACGCCCCAGGCACTGAAGCTGCGGCACAGCAGCAGTCCCAACAGCGCAAATTCACAGAAATGCGCCATTTTGCGGATGTGATGCTCAACATCGCCCGCCAGATGAATATCCAGATGCTGCGCCAAAAGCTGCGTCAGTGCAGTCACCCAACCGCTGAGCTGGGATGACTGCCGCAGTGGCAGCGACGAATTATAAAAGATGATGCCCACAAAACAGGCAGCCAGTAAAAACCAAAAATACTTCATATAGCTCCATCACTCACTTAATGTGTCTGCAGCCAAAATCAGATATGACGCGTCAGGCACTCCATCACCATCATATTGCTGACAACACCGATACCGCCGGGCACAGGCGTAAAGGCACTTGCCTTTTCGGCAACTGCGGGGTCAACGTCGCCCACCAGCTTGCCGTCAACAGCGTTGATGCCTATGTCCACAATCACAACGCCTTCCTTAACCATTTCCGGCTTCACAAAGCAGGCCTTGCCCACTGCAGCGACGATAATATCTGCTTGCTTTAAAATCTCCGGCAGATTGCGTGTACGCGAATGGCAGATGGTAACAGTAGCATTTTGCTGCAGCAGCAGCACGCTTACCGGCTTGCCTACAACATTACTGCGGCCGATAACGACAACGTTCTTGCCCTCCAGCTCAATGCCATAGTGCGCCAGCGTTGCCATGCAGGCACGCGGAGTGCAGGCAGCAAAACGGCTGCGGCCCATGAACACATCACCGATATTCTGCGGATTCAGGCAGTCCACGTCCTTGTTCGGGGAAACTGCTGCGCCCACGTTATCGCTGTTGATATGCTTCGGCATCGGCATCATCGGCATAATACCGGAAACATAACGGTTACGGTTCAGCTTTTTGATGATGCTGATAACCTCCTCCTCCGGAGTATCGGCAGGGCAGGTGATAACCTTAGCGGCACCGCCCAGACTTTCAATTAATTTGACCAGCCTGTCCTTATATACGTGAGATGCGGGATCATCACCCACAACCAAAATAGCCAAGGTTACTACCAAGTCGTGCTGCTTGGTAACAGCAATCTTTTTGGCAATAGCCTCACGGTAAACATCAGCAACAGGCTTACCCCTCATTAAAACAGTTTCCATAGTAAATTCACCTCAAAAAACATAGTTGATTTATTATAGATAGCAAAACAGGAACGCAGATGGCGCTTTATCCTCCGATTTCCTTAAAGGATGGCGCTTTATCCGTCAGACTTTTTTAGAAGAGACCGCTGATAACACCATCATCCGTAACATCTATTTTCTCTGCTGCCGGAACCTTAGGCAGACCGGGCATAGTCATAACATCACCGGTCAGAACTACGATAAAGCCGGCGCCTGCTGCAATGCGGCAGTTGCGGATAGTAATCTTGAAGCCGCTCGGACGGCCCAAAAGTGCCGGGTCATCGGAGAAGGAATACTGGGTTTTAGCCATGCAGATAGGCAGGTTGCCGTAGCCAAGCTCTTCAAATTCCTTGAGGGCTTTATCTGCTTCCTTAGTATAGTTAACACCGTCAGCACCATAGATTTCTTTAGCGATGGTTTCAATCTTGCCCTTCAGGCTCATATCCAGCGGATAAATCGGCGCGAATTTGCTCTCGCCGCTGTCTGCCAGAGCAATTACTTCCTTAGCAAGGTCGATACCGCCCTCGCCGCCTTTAGCGAATACGTCGGACAGTGCAACGTTAACACCGTGCTTAGCGCAGTGCTCGCGTACTGCCTCCAGCTCTTCTGCGGTATCCTGAGCGAAGATGTTGATAGCAACTACGCAGGGAACGCCGAATTTTTTAACGTTTTCGATATGCTTCTCCAGATTTACCAGACCTTTTTTTACTGCCTCTACGTTCGGAGTCTTCAGCTCGGTTTTCGGTACGCCGCCGTGCATCTTCAGTGCACGTACGGTAGCAACGATAACGGCTGCGTCCGGTTTCAGGCCGGCATAACGGCATTTGATATCAAAGAATTTTTCTGCACCCAGGTCAGCGCCGAAGCCTGCCTCGGTGATAGTATAATCAGCCAGCTTCAGGCCAGTCTGAGTTGCCATAACGCTGTTGCAGCCATGGGCAATATTAGCAAACGGACCGCCGTGGATGATTGCCGGTACGTTTTCCAGAGTCTGTACCAGGTTAGGCTTAACGGCATCCTTCAGCAGAGCTGCCATTGCGCCCTGAGCCTTAATCTGGCCTGCGGTAACAGGGTTGCCGTTGTAATCATAAGCAACGATAATTTTTGCCAGACGCTCCTTGAGGTCGTGCAGGCTGCTTGCCAGGCACAGAATAGCCATAACCTCGGAAGCAACGGTGATGTCAAAGCCGTCCTGACGCGGTACGCCATGAGCCTTGCCGCCCAGGCCTACTACGATGTTGCGCAGCTCGCGGTCGTTCATATCTACAACACGCTTCCACGCAATACGGCGCGGGTCAATGTTCAGAGCGTTGCCCTGTTGGATATGGTTGTCCAGCATTGCTGCCAGCAGCATATGTGCGGAGGTGATAGCATGGAAGTCACCGGTAAAGTGCAGGTTGATGTCCTCCATAGGCACAACCTGAGAATAGCCGCCGCCTGCAGCGCCGCCCTTGATGCCCATGCAGGGGCCGAGGGAAGGCTCACGCAGAGCTACGATAACCTTTTTGCCGAGCTTAGCCAGGCCCTGTGCCAAACCTACGGTAGTAGTGGACTTGCCTTCGCCTGCCGGAGTCGGGGTGATAGCGGTAACCAGAATCAGCTTGCCGTCTTTTTTATCTTTAACACGGCGGATTAAATCGTAGGACAGTTTTGCTTTATATTTGCCATATAATTCAATATCGTCCTCGCTAATGCCTAATTTTGCAGCAACATCAGTAATTTTCTGCATTTTTGCCTGTTGGGCAATTTCAATATCGGATAACATGTTTATCTCCTCCTATTTCATTGCGTAAAAAACTGCGCATAGTGGCAAAGTATTTTATATAGTTCTTCCCCGAGCAGCTTTTTTCCTGCCCGGGGAAGTAAAATAATACAATTTTTTTAGTTAAACCACACTTCTACCGTAGTGTTTTCAAGCACCTCACTGCCCGGAGGCGGCTTCTGCTGCCATGCATGACCGCTGCCGTAAGGCTTCAGCTTCAGCTTGTACGGCTCCAGCAGGTCGACAGTATTGCGCATATCCAAGCCTTTGAAATCCGGCAGCTTGATTTTGCCGTCCGGCATTCTTTGCAGCATCGGCAGCTGCTTCGGCTTCTTTTCATCCTTCTGTCCTACGGCATTCATTTCCTCGAAAGAAGGCAGGCCTTCGCTTGCTGCGGGCTGAATGCCCTTGGCAACAAGTATCTGCTGCAGCGTATCGCGGAAAATAGGCGCGCTGACCTGCGAGCCGTAGAAGGCTCCCTGCGGCGTATCCAGCATAACAAGCATCGCATAACGCGGTTTATCCGCAGGCACAAAGCCTACGAAGGAAGCAATGTACTGACCGGCCGCATAACCGCCGCCGGCTGCCAGCTTCTCCGCCGTACCTGTTTTGCCGGCAATACGGTAGCCCTTAATCGCAGCAGTCTTGCCACCGCCCTCGCTTACTACCTTTTCCATCATCTCACGCATCTGGCGTGCAACCTGCTCGGTAATAACATTGCGTACTACCGTCTTTTTGCCTTCCTTGATAACGGTTCCGTCGGCAGCCACAATTTTTTTGATGATATACGGCTGCAGCAGCTCACCGCCGTTGGCAATCGCGCAGATAGCGCGCAGCTCCTGCAAAGGCGTCACCGCAACGCCCTGACCGATAGCCATCGTCGCTACGTCAGGCTCGTACATATCCTTAGGATTATACAGAATGCCTCCCTCCTCACCGGGAAGCTCAATGCCGGTAGGCGTACCGAAGCCGAACTTTTTCGCATAGCTGATAAGCCTGTCCGCTCCCAGCTTCATGCCCAGCTGTACCATACCAGTGTTGATAGAAAACTTGATAACCGTAGAAAACGGCACCGTACCCATGCCTTCGCCATCCCAGTTATAGATTACGCGGTCGGCAATCTTAATACGGCCGTTGTCCTGAATCGGTGTATCAGGTGTAATAATGCCCTCCGTCAATCCCATGCAGCCGACAATCGGCTTAAATACCGAACCGGGCTCGTAAATCATGGAAACGGCACGGTTTGTCCAGCTGTCGGGGCTGTACTTGCCGAAATTATTCGGGTCAAAGGTAGGACGGCTGGCCATACCCAAAATTTCACCGGTGTACGGGTCCATGATGATGGCCGCCGCACCCTTAGCCTTAGTGCGTGCCATAGCATCGTCCATGGCATCCTCCAGCACATACTGGATTTTGCTGTCCAGCGTCAGATAGACCGTAGGCAGCTTTTCCTGCTTCGGCTGCAGCTCATGCCCCGGATCATTCACCATCAAGCCTAAAAGCTGCTTGCCCACCGCATCATGCAGTTTGGAATATGTTGTTTCGCTGCCCTTCAGCACATCATCAAGCTGATATTCCAGGCCGCTCAGACCCTTGTCATCGGTACCGATAAAACCGAGAATCTGCGCCGCAGCACGCTTTTTAGTATAATAGCGCTTGCTTTCCTCCAGAAAATGCAGGCCCTTCAAATCATTATCCTTAATAATTTTCTGTACCTGTGCTGCTTCCTTCGGCTCCATCGTGCGCTTCAGCCAGACAAAGCGTCCGCCGCCGGTAAAAATACCGTAAAGCTTTTGGGCATCCGTTTTCAGCACCAGTGCCAGCAAATCCGCGCTTAAGCGTCGCACATCGCGCTGCACGGTTTTTTTGTTCTTTTCATCCTGCTCGTCCTGCATCATTTCCGGGTCTGCGTAAAGCGAGCCCGTCATAATGCTCACAGCCATCTCCTCGCCGTCACGGTCCACAATGCGTCCGCGCGGAGTGCCGCGTATATACTCTGCCGTCAGCTGTGATTTCGTCAGCTGCTTGAGCCTGTCAGCCTGCACTACCTGCAGCCAGATTAAACGTAACAACACACCGGCTACAATTACAACCATACATATACATAAGGCTGTAAAACGCCGTTTACTGTCTAAAAAAGCAAAAGGCTTCATTGCTGCCACCTCCTGCTGCCCACGACACGCAAATCACTGCGGCGTTTTTCCGGCGGCTCGGCATCCAGAAGCTGCTGCTTTTCTTCCTCGTCATAAACCGACAGCAGTAAGCCTATTGCCGCCATCGAAATTATCATCGAGCTGCCGCCGTAGCTGATAAAAATAAGCGGTACACCGATAACCGGGAAAATACCGCAAACCATCGCCATATTGGCAAAGGCCTGGCCGATGATTAAAAAGGTAACTCCGGCTGCCAGCAAAAAGCCCTTCTGATCTCGCGTACTGATTGTAATCTTATAAAAAGCAACTCCCAGCAGACAAAAAACAAGCAGCAGAATAAGCGCTCCGAAAAAGCCGTTTTCCTGACAAAAAACAGCAAAAGCAAAGTCGGTATGAGCCTCCGGCAAGTAAGCGAACTTTGCTGCGCCGTGTCCCCAGTTGGTGCCCGTAAGGCCGCCGCTGCCGATTGCCAGCAGCGACTGCACCATCTGATAGCCCTTGCCCTGCGGGTCGAGCCATGGGTCAAACCACACATGCAGACGTTGCAGACGATATTCCGAACTTATTGACAAAAGCACAGCGCCGACAGCACCAACGCCAACAATAGTTGTTATCCAGCGCACAGGCAGCCCGGCAATAATAAACATACCCATTACCAGCGCCGCAATAATCGCCGCGGTTCCCAGGTCAGGCTGCACAAGAACGCCAAATGCCGCTATACCGGCAGCCATTGTCACCAAAAGGCATTCGCCCTTATACAAGCTTATCTTCTCTCCCAGCTTCATCGCATTGCCCAAAAATCTGGCTGACAGCATAATCAGCACCAGTTTGGCTATCTCTGACGGCTGGATAGAAAAAGAACCTATATAAATCCAGCGTGTAGCACCCTTATTGGCTGCTCCCCAAAAATGCACCACTACCAGCATAACCAGCACTACGCAATAGCATATCCAAAGAAATCTTTTATTCAGCAGCCTTTTGTAGCCTATTTTACGGATAAAATAAATTCCCACAAAGCCCAGCACAGCACAAAGGTAATAGCGAAGCAGATAAGACAGTCCGTTATCATATAAGCTGGCGCTGAACACATTGATGCCGCCAAGCAGCAGCAGCACGGCCATAAGAGTAAAAATAGCTTGACGGGGATTGTCCCATAACAAAAATCTCTTCTTCATGGCAAAGCCTTACTTAAAAAACTACCTCGCAGAAATTGATTGGCGTACCCAGCGCACTGAATTTCTGCTCATATTCTGTCTGTACAGGGTTCTCATATTCGGAATGATGCAGGTCATAGCTCAAAGCAATAATCTGCAGACCGAACTCCTTGAATTCCTCTACGGAAAAATCAAACAGAGCGCGGTTATCCGTTTTAAAGCGCAGGTGACCGCCCTCGCCCATCAGCTGCTTGTACAGCGCCAGGAAGTTGCGGTGCGTCAGACGGCGTTTGGCATGACGTGCCTTCGGCCAGGGGTCGCTGAAATTCAGATACAGCTCCTTGATTTCGCCGGGTTCAAACCAGTCCAGCAGGTTTTCGGCATTAGCACAAATGATTTTAACATTCGTCAGCTCTTTGTCCTTCGCTGCTTTAGCGGGGAAATAGGCAATATCATGCTGTGTTTCAATACCGATAAAGGCTTTGTCCGGATACAGCTCTGCCATACCGATGGTAAAGCGTCCCTTGCCGCAGCCAATTTCCAGACACAGACGTTTGCCCGGAAACATCTCCTGCCAATGTCCCTTAAACTTATCAATATCATGCAGGAAAACGTATTCTCCCTGCACTTCCTTCATTGCTTCTTCAATCCATGGTTTTTTTCTTAAGCGCATAGTCAGACCTCACATAAAAATATTTTCTCAAGTATATATTATACAACAAATCCCCTTAACTTGGGAAAAGAATTATAAAAAAGCCGGCAGCATAATAACTACACTACCGGCATAAGCAGGTGTCTCAATCCTTCTTCAACACGCCCTTTACCTTACGCAGCAAATCATCGACCTTTTTATTTGCCGGTGAATCGTCATCCACCTCAAAGCGACGGCTTTCATCACCCAGCGGCTTATCCTTGCAGGCCATATTCTTCAGCTCGCCCAGCATTTTGATGCCTTCGATGCGTGCCTCCTCATAGGTTGTTTTAAAGGCAGACAAATCCTCCGGGCAGCCTGCTTCCAGCCAGGCATTCGCCACCTTGCCCACGGCGTAGGTCACCGACATGCCCACGGGAATCTGCACCGGTGCAAAGGGAATCAGTGTTGCCAACGTCTGTCCCACAAAGGCACCGCCCAAAGAACCCAATAGTCCCAGCACAGCACTTTCGGAAAGCTTAATACCGCGCAGCTTGGCCAGACGGGTAATCATATAAACCTCGTTCGCCATCAGCGTCATCGTGCCTACTACCGGAGCAACAACAATTACCCCGGCACGAGCTGCGGCCCAACGGCAGATATCCTCCGCCTCCTTATCCGTATCAACGGCGTATTTCATTTTATGCTCATCCAAACGCTCTGTCATTTTCTCACCTCATTTATGCAGCTTACAAAGCATTTTGCTTTTTATAATTACATTATACAGCAAAGCGGACGGACGAAACAGTGAGATTATAGTGAAATCGCCGTTGCGGTAAACTTTTTCCCTCGCGCCGACTAATCTCCTTAGCAAAGCAGATGAGTTTATGGTAAAATATTAGAGTATATATTAATATTCGGTCAAGGTGGTGAGAAATAGTGACAGCTGACAATACGCCTGTTGTAGGACGCTTTGCGCCTACCCCCAGCGGCTTTCTGCATTTGGGAAACGTTTTTTGCAGCATGCTGGCCTGGCTCTATGCCAAAAGCAGCGGCGGCAAAATAGTTTTGCGCATCGAAGACCTGGACCCGCAGCGTTGCTCGCGCGCTAAGGCTGACGCATTGGCACGCGAGCTGGAATGGCTGGGGCTGACGTGGGACGAGGGTGCGTACTGCAGCGCCGCTAGCAACAGCTTTTTCCAAAGCCGCCGCAGCGATATCTACGCTCACTACTTCGACCTTTTACAGCAGCAGGGGCTTGTATATCCGTGCTTTTGCAGCCGCAGCGAGCTGCACGCCGCCGAAGCGCCCCATGCCAGCGACGGACGTATTATTTACGCCGGCACCTGCCGCGAGCTGACGGCAGCGCAGCGCAGCGCCAAAATGCAGCAGCGCCGTCCCGCCTGGCGTATCAAGGTTGCTGACGAGTTTATCGCCTTTACGGATATACACTACGGCAGGCAGCAGGCTAATTTGGCGCATGAATGCGGTGACTTTATCCTGCGCCGCAGCGACGGCGTCTACGCCTACCAGTTAGCTGTAGTCATTGACGATGCGCTCATGGGCGTAAATCAGGTAGTGCGTGGCTGTGATTTGCTCAGCTCCACACCGGTGCAGCTTTATCTTTACCGCCTGCTGAACCTTACGCCGCCGTCCTTCTGCCACATTCCGCTGCTGACAGATGCCGCGGGACGCAGGCTTTCCAAGCGCGACGGTGATCTGGAAATTGCCGCCCTCAGGCAGCACTTCGGCAATCCGGAGTCCATTATCGGCCTCCTGGCCTATCTTGCAGGCCAGCTGCCCAAGCCAGAGCCTATTACAGCAGCAGAGCTGCTGCCGCTTTTCCGTCCGGAAAAAGTTCCCCAAGACAATATCGTTGTACCGCAACTGCTTTGATTACGCAGGCAATAAAACATTACTCTGATTATAAAACCTGGGAGGAATATATAATGAAAAAATATTTAATGAAAATCAAGGTTAATATGCTGATTGTACTCATCATCAGCTTACTCGGCGGCATGGCAGGCAGCTACTTCTTCAACAACCGCTGGTTAGGTCTGATTGTCGCTATTCCCCTGTGCGCTCTGTATATCTATCAGGTATATCAGGTGCAGGCCGATTACCGCGAACAGCACACCAAAAAGAAACACACTAATAAGTACAGATAAGATAAGGCTTGAAACACAAAACTGCCCTGAAGCAGCTTACGATATTTATCGTGGCTGCCTCAAGGCAGTTGCTTATTTTATTACCATTTTTCCGGTACTTCCTGCAGCTTATCCATAACGAACATAATATAAGTAACATTACAGATCAGGTTGCCTGCATCATCCTTAATTTCCGAAACAATATTAATAGTAGATTGGCCTTTATGTACAATCCTGCTTGTAACGCTCAGTGCGCCCAGTCCGCGCACATTACTGATATAATCAATATTCATATTCAGCGTTGTACAGATTTTGCCGACAGAGGCACAGGTAATACCGGTTACGCAATCTGCCAGCGCTGCCATTGCACCGCCATGCACACCAAGCCAATGATTGGTATGAATATCAAAATCAATAGGCATCACCAAGGTTGCACCGCCGCAGTGCACCTCCTTGATTTCAATTTTCAGGACATTCATAAATGCGTTGCTGCTCCACATTTTGCGGATAATTTCTTCCGGATTCATAAAAACGCCACCTTTCAATTGTTATGTTAAAGCTTAAAAATACATATTAACCACAGTCATGTAAACGGGAATTACCAAAAGTCCGCCGATAATGGTGATAAAAGAAAGCGCCGCCGCATACCGGCTGTCACCGCCATACTGCTTGCAGACTATTGCCATCTGCGTCATTGCCGGCATGGCAGCCTGCATAGCAAAAACCTTGACAGAAATCGGCGCTACATTAATCAACGGCACCAGGCACAACACGCACAGCGGGCAGACAATGAAACGGCCGAACAAACCACCCCAGATATCTCTTTCAAAATTGAAATCACGCAAGTTTATTTTGCTTATCTCAATACCGATAAATACCAAAGACAGCGGCGTTGTCAGATTACCTACATACTGAAAGCCACGTGCCAAAAACCTCGGCAGCGGTATATTCAGCACTATAAGCAGAATTGCTGCCACGAAACCCATCAACGGCGGTGACCACAGCTTTTTCAACACCTGCATAGAAAAAATACCGCCAGCTTTACCCTCAATATCCGCAACTATATTCTGCACACCCAACGTCCAGAAGAAGGTCAGGTTAACCATATAATACAGCATAACGGAGGGAATGCTTTCATCACCAAACAGCGCCAGATTTACCGGCAGGCCGATAAACATGGTATTAGCTATAAAAAAGTTGGTAACAAAAACGCCGCGTCTTCCCTGACGCACATCCAGCAGCTTGGCTGCTGTTTTGCCGACAACTAAAGCCAAAAGCATAGAGCATACCGGCAGCAGCATATCAGGTGCCAGCTCGACCAGCTTTTCTGCTGTAAAGTTTTTCGTCAGACTGGTAATCATATACAGCGGCAGTGATACCGTTGTAACCAGCTTAGCAATCAAAGCACTGCTTTTATCATCAAACCAACCTTTTTTACTGAGTACATAACCGATACCGACTACAAAAACAATCGTAAAAATACCATCGAGAGCTTGTAAAACAAAATTTATCATCATTATTCACCTTTTTCCAACGCACAACAAGGTACGGCTGTCCCTACCGTACCTTGCTATGCTAAATGGAGGAGTATTAGCATCTATGTGCTATGCATCTGTATATGTCAAGGAATTGCCTGATATACCATGTCCCTAAAATATATCCCGGGGAAATTCCTTATGTTCGAGTAAATATAAAGTAATAGTAACGGAAAGCAAGTCCGCACTGCCTCCCGGACTAATGTGCCTTTGCAAGAAGTACCTCTCAGTCTCAGCTATAGCCATTCTGCCTTTTTCGGCGAAGACACTGCCAAGGCTCAGAATGTTTTTAGCAATTCTCTGCACTTCCAACAAAGTATCATAATCAGTGCGCCAAATAACGTTACTGTCCTCAACAACAGTCATCAAAGCTATCAATGCATGCACTAAAGCATCATTAATCGTCGCACCTTTGTCAAAGGCATCTTCCAAAGCGGGCAGTCCATAGTTTACCACACTTGGGAAACCATTTTCAACCTCTCCACGAATACCTGTAATACCATATTTATAATATAGCTTTTCTCCTGCTGTCATTGCAGCATGGTCAAGATTCTTCAATTCCCTGGCTACTAAGCCTGCAGCCATTTCCTTAATCAGAGGCAGCAAAGCATCTCTGCTCAGCCCCATATTCATAGCATAGCCGCTTACAGCGCTCACTATGCCGCCGGCGAATAAAATTCCCCGCTGTGTATTCACTCCCTTAGTCACTCTCAAAAGCTCTGCCTCTGCGCCAACGCCGTAGCTGCGCAGCTTGCAGAAAAGCTCTGCCAAGGTTCCTCTATGTGCCTGTCCGATATCCTGCAAATCGTTGAACGCTTTGCTCAGAACAGCGGAGCTCATCATAAAGGTAAAAATACTCATATCCTTATGCGCACCATTGGATAATCTGGTTACCAGACCCGGTTTAGGATGCGTAGATACTTCCAGCAATATTGCCTGCGTCAGATATTGACCGACCTTTTGCAAATCAGCATCGAAAGGAGAAAGTCTGCAAGAATAAACTTCATTAGCGATTTTTATTTCATTATTGTCTACTCTTTGAAGTAAAAATTGTTCTTTGCTCATTATACCTACCTACTTTCTCCGTATCAAATGCTTAGTTTTTTATATCATTAGCCAAATATTGCTTTAGTTAAGAAGTAGAAAACAGACGGGAAAGTCAAACAACCGGAACCCGTGTAGAAGGTTGCAGTCATTGCTGCATAAGGAACCAGCTTAGGATCGACTGCTGCCATACCAGCTGCAGTACCGGACGTTGTACCCATCAGACCGCCAAATACCATTGCAGCCTGCGGATTAGTCAAGCCAAGCGGTTTAGCAACTAACGGAGTAATAATCATTACTGCTACGGATTTTACAACACCTGCTGCAATACCAATAGCAATTACTTCAGAGGAAGCACCGAGAGCAGCACCGGTTACAGGACCAACAACGAAGGTACACACACCGGCAGCGATCGTGATAATGCTTATGGTATCACGATAACCAAAAGCGTAAGCAACTATTACGCCTGCTACCCAGGAAATTACAAGTCCCATTACCAGAGAGAGTACACCGATAACGCCAACCTTCTTTATCTCACGCAAATCTGCACCAAACGCGGTAGATACGATAGCAAAGTCACGGAACATTGCACCACCCATCAAACCAACGCCGGCGAACAGAGGAATGGACGCAAGACCTTTAGCACCACCGCCAATGTAGGCTAAGATAAGGCCGAAGAAAATTGCTACTGCACTGCCATGAATACGTCCCTTGGAGAGTCCGGCAAACTTATATGCAATAAAGTTTGTAATACCTATAATAACGAAAGCAAAAATCAGTCCATTTTTGGTTAAAAGTTTGGTTAACATTGCCATAATGTCCATAAATAAACACCTCCCACCGTTTTTTACTCAGCTTTAGCTGCATGATTCTTACTCATAATAGGAATCAGCAAAAAGCCAAAAACCGTACACAGTAAGCCACCAAGAATTGCTACTGCACCACCGGAAATAGCAGCGACAACATTTTGAATAGAACTCATTGCAACTACGATAGGGATGTACATTGCAGACCAGAAAGCAATACCTTCCTGACTCTTTTTATCCAACCATCCGGCATCAATGCCTTTGTTGCTCAACAAAATGAGGAAAAGCATTGCAAAGCCTACACCACCAACATTTGCCTTAACGTGCAGTAAAGCACCGAGAATATCACCAAGAAAGTTACCGGCTAAGAAACATGCAGATAACAGAGCTACACCATAAATAACCATAATTACACCACCTTAGTACAATTTTTTATTATCGCTGCCCATAATAGGGCAGCGAAACAACTAAAGCCATTGCATTCAGTTTTTTACAAAAGTGTTATTCAACAATAGCAACAACTTGACCAGCACTTACACGGTCACCAGGCTGTACTTTGTACTCTTTTACTACGCCTGCTACCGGAGAAGGTACCAACTGTTTCATTTTCATTGCTTCCATAACGATCAGTACGTCACGAACTGCAACAGTGTCACCAACTTGTTTTTCAAAACGAACGATTTTACCAGGTACGCGAGATTTAATTTCCATGATTCATTTCTCCTTTTATTGTGAATTATTTAAGTGCTTTATTAAAACTAAGCTAATACTACAATCAGCTGAAGCTATTATTCAACGATAGCAACAACTTGGCCAGCGCTTACACGGTCGCCCGGTTGTACTTTGTACTCTTTTACTACGCCTGCTACCGGAGAAGGTACCAGTTGTTTCATTTTCATTGCTTCCATAACGATCAGTACGTCACGAACTGCAACAGTGTCGCCAACTTGTTTTTCAAAACGAACGATTTTACCGGGTACGCGAGATTTAATTTCCATGATTTTCTTACTCCTTTAATCTTTAAAAATTAGGGAATCAATTTCCCATTTTAAATTTATTAAAAAGCTTATTTTAGTCTTATTCAGCCTGACAGCTGCAAAGACTTTCAGATTTCAAATATTGCATGACATCCTTACGGTTAAGCAAAGAGACATCTTCTAAACTTTTACCAAGTACAGTCTGAGTTTCCATAAATATTTCAGCAAGCTTAACACCGTAGCCATTGGGCAGATCAAGCTCAAAATCCATATTAATGTCACTACAGCAGGCCTGTGCTGCGCGATAAAACTGCAGCAGACGGTTATAACCGGCCGGTTTGACTATTAAATCGATATCTGAGTTTTCATCTGTATACGGCAGTCCTGTTATCAGCTCCAGAGCAGCAGAACCAAGTACGCCAATCTGCAGGTCAAACACATAAGTCAATTCATATAACTGACGCACTATCTGCATGCAACGGTTGCGCGTTGTAAAGGCAAACGCCCTGCGTGTCAGGACCTCATAAGGTGTCATAATCGTCACTACATCATCAGCAGCAGTACAAGCACCTATACGGATACGGTTTCCGTCTATACGTTTATGATGGACAAAGCCAATGGCAATTCCCTCTGTATTTTCCGCATCATTACGACGCATAAAACCGGGAATATCCACATTGCCCTGTAAAACCTCTTCTGCAAGATGCTTACTTTCGCCATCATAGCGCGGGGAAATATCGCTCCAGATTTTGTCTTTTCCCAGCTTCGATATAAATACCAGATTATGTCTTTTTAATTGCGTTTTGTCCATGTCGGGTCCGCCTTCGCTTTCTGTTGATAATCGAGCTGTGCCTGTACCAGATCATCAAAGAATCTGGTCTTTTCCGGTCCCTCGATTACAATGCCTTGCTGCTTGCCGGCTGTAATGTAATCAGGTATCAGTTCCAGCACAGTGTGCTCGGCACCTGTAACTACATCCGGACTAATCTTGACTACGCGGCCCTTAATGCGTAATATCGATCTTGCTACACGGCCTAAGGTAACAGCAGAAGTAAGTGTTGTAGCTTTTACAATCACTTCATATTCAGGATAAGTACGCTCACGACGATAGGTAATTACCTTACCGTTACGGTTACATACATGACCGCTTTCAGAAACCGGGAAGCTGTCACCCATAGGCAAACCGCCTACAACCAGTTCATACATATCCTGCCCGCCGTTATCAGGCAGCTTTACAAGCTCTATATCATCACGCACCGGCACTCCGTCCATGCACAGCCAGCCAAATTCCTGGCAGCCATACAAGTCATGAACCTCCGCATTCAGAACCTCCTGCGCTATCGGCAGCAGTTCCAAATCCAAAGGCGTACCAGCAGTAAGCAAAACAATATCTTTTGGCAGCTCATCTGCAACACCCATATGCTTAGCATCTTCCAAGGAAGCTCTGATAAAAGAAGATTCACCTACAACAGCCTTCGGCTGGAATTCATAAAGCGCTGCCAGAAAAGCATCTCTGCTGGACCGCACCAAAAATTCCCATTGCAGGCCATATTTTTTAAAGGCTTCACCACTGAAAACATTTACCAGAGGAGGATATGTAACAAGAACCTTATCCCCTGCTTTAAGACCTGCCCGCTCCAGAACCGTAAAGGAAGCCTTCACGCGTTCAGGCAGTTCAGCAAAAGTAATGCCGACAATATTTTGAAAAGCAGATGAACCTGTAGTAAAAGTAAGATAAGCAAGATTAAGGGGAGTATGAACCTCTTCTATCGTATGGGCAGCGGTCGGTCCCGCAATGCCTTTGTCAGCTAATGTCTTGCGCGGCATCTCTGCAAATGTAGGTGCAGAACCAAAGTCCTTAACCATCGATGCTATTTCAGCCAGAATACCTTTCATACTACCCCTTCTTTCTTCCTATAATTATGCGTTGATATATTTGTCAGCAACAGCAGCGAACTCTTCGTTCATTTTAGCCATAGCTTTCAGACGATTTACACGGCCACCACGCTCGTTGCCGTCCAGGCCACGTCCCCAAGGACCGAGCTGTTCATATTTATCGGCAGCTTTAAGCTCCTGTACTTCCTTGATATGCTTTGCAATGGTATCACGCATATTTTCAACCTTGTGAACGATTTCTTTTACGCCACCCAGGTTGTAGAAGAAGTTAACGCCAGGTGCGAATACCGGGTTAACCTTTGCCAGCTCTTCCAGACGCTCAATATCCATCTTAGTGATACGGGAGATAGAGGTCAGAGGCATTACGTGAATCATAGTGCCGAATTCCGGAGAAAGAGCAAGGATTTCGTCAGCCTGCAGGCCATGGCACAGGAATGCGCCGGAGATTGCACGGCCGATTACCATTGCTACGATAGGATGACCGGATTTGCGTGCTTCAGCCAATGCCAGCTGGTAAGCACCGGTAGATTTGTTCATGCCGGCAATTTCTTCCATTTTGCCGGGGCCGTTGCCCGGGGTGTCTACGATCAGAACTATCGGGCGTTTTTCAGCTTCCGGTTTATCTTTATCAGCTTCCATAGTACGGTATACTGCGGTAGCCATCTTGTAGCCTTCTTCCAGACCGATTACGCCGCCGAATACAACCGGGAAGCGGTCATTGAAAGCATATGCATCGTTTGCGATAACAGTTACAGTTTCATCTTTCAGCTTAGCGGTACCAACTACTGCACCCGGGCCATAGTCAGGATCGAACTCAGCAGTGCCGATTTTGTTTTCTTCGAAGGAGCCTGCGTCAACAATCATTTCAATTGCATCACGGCCACGGCCAATCATAGTGTTTTCCATTTCATCCATGTTTCTTTACCTCCTTCTCTTATGCACGCGGTCTGCGTTTAACAACTTTCAGGAATTCCTCGGTAGTCATTTCCGGAAGTTCAGCAGGATTTTCGTTACCATAGTATTTCCACAGGTCCATGGAATCCTTAGGCTGCATTTCAGCTACCAGCTTAACCAAACCTTGCTGTTCCTGAACCAGTTTCAGAGAGCCGATGCGGCGCATTTTTTCGATAGCCTCCATGGAGAGGTCAGCAATCTCAGCCAGAGCAGCTTTGAAATCGCCGACGGTGTCTTCAACCAGATAGTTGCAGTCGCCGATGATGTATTTATGCTTAGCACCGGTAGTACGATATACCAGAGCTTTGTTGGAAGCGTCGAATTCGTCCTTGCCCATTTCCTGCTCAATTACTTCAGGACCGGTCAGACCGATACGGCCTTCTTCATTCATAACGATAACGTCGGTAGCAGCAGCTACGAAGCCCATACCGCCGAAGCAGCCAACCTTGGAGCCTACAACTGCAACAATCGGCAGAATGCGGCGGCAATCCTGGATTGCGTCCATAACCTCAGCATGAGCCAGCAGGCCGGCATTTGCTTCGTGCAGACGAACACCGCCGGTTTCAAAGGAGATAGCAACCAGAGGACGACGAGCGTCATAGTCATCAGCATGAGCAGCTTTGATGTCTTTAGCTGCTTTCAAAGCCAGGCGCAGGGTGTTAACCATTTTCGCACCGTTAACTTCGCCGATAGCACCGCCGATGAATTTGCCTTCCATAGAAACTACGAATACAGGGTGCTTGCCAATCAGGCCAACACCGGTTACGGTGCCGTCATCAAACTCTACTGCAGTACCGAGTACCGGCAGATGCGGACTTTCAAAGCGATCATGAGGTCCGAGCAGTTCGGTAAAGGTGCCTTTGTCGCACAGACCTACAGCGCGTTCACGGGCATTAGCATCAAAGAAGCTGCTTTTTTCCAATTCATTCCAGTTTTTCATCTTATTCAGCCTCCTTTGCGGTTGCTTCTGCCAGAGCCTGGCGCAATCTCATGTATACTACGATAGGAGTAGCATTATCGTCGTTGATTTCAATAACGATGTTGCCTACGCCGGTATCGTTAACGAATTTACCCAGCATTTTTTCCCAAACAGCGTCAAATCCTTTTACCGGAGTGCATACTTTAGCCTGAACTTTGCCGCCGAGGTCTTTTTTGGTAAACATAACTTCCAGGTCACCAGAGCCGGTTACGCCCATATGGGACCATTCCGGGTTAATGGTTTGGGTATTTTCAGATTCAAACTCAAATTCCAGATTTTGTAATGCCATTTTAAGCTCCTCCTATTACCAGTTTCTGAATTTAGCAGGCGGATTGTACAGGCCACCGGACCATTCAACCAGGTCATGTACGTTCTTAGCTGCCAGCATGGAGCGGTTAGCTCTGCTCATATCGATACCCAGGTCTTGCGGAGTCTTGATAATACCCAGCTCACGCAGACGTTTGGTTTCTTTCGGGTCTGCTTTCATACCGACTTCGGTGAAGCCTGCAATACCGCGGATAGCAGCAGTACGCTCTTCCATGTTACGGCACTTCGGCAGGTATGCGATACCTTCTTCAGTAATGATATGAGTCAGGTCATCGCCGTAAATCATAACAGGTTCAATAGACAGGTTAGCGTTTTTAGCCAGCTTGAAAGCATCCAGCTCTTCTACGAAGCCAGGAGCCAGTTTTTCACGGAAGGTTTCTGCCAGCTGTACAACAAGGCGTTTACCGCGATGTACAGGTCCCCACATCTCTTTGTTAAGTGCATATTCTTCGCCGCATTTGAGCCATGCGCCGGAGGAATGACGACGGCCTTTCGGGTCGCAGCCCATGTTCGGTGCGCCGCCGAAGCCTGCAACACGGTTAGCGGTTGCGGTGGAGCTGTTGCCGTACGGGTCAATCTGCAAAGTGCCGCCGATGAACATGTCAATTGCATAGTGGCCTGCAGTTTGAGAGAATGCACGGTTGGAACGCATGGAACCATCCGGACCAACGAAGAAGATATCGCTGCGGGCAGCTACATAATCTTCCATGCCCAGCTCGCCGCCGAAGCAGTGAACGGATTCTACCCAACCGGTTTCGATTGCAGGAATCAGAGTCGGATGCGGATTCAAGATGAAGTTCTTGCAGATCTTGCCCTTCAGGCCAAGCTCTTCGCCGTAGGTTGGCAGCAAGAGTTCGATAGCAGCAGTATCAAAGCCGATACCATGATTTAGGGAAGCTACTTCATATTCACCGTAAATACCTTTGATTGCCATCATGCCTTTGAGTACCTGTGCATCGGTAATCAGTGCCGGGTCACGTGTGAACAGAGGCTCAATGTAGAACGGTTTCGGAGATTGGATTACATAGTCAACCCAATCACCGGGGATATCAACACGAGGCAGCTTGTCAACGATTTTGTTTACCTGAGCGATAACAATGCCTTGACGGAATTTAGTTGCTTCTACGATTGCCGGAGTATCCTCGGTGCTGAAGCCGGTGAACAGATTGCCTTCTCTGTCAGCCATAGTAGCTGCAACGAGGGCAACACGCGGAGTCAAGTCTACAAAATAACGGCCATATAATTCCAGATAGGTGTGGATAGCGCCAAGCTCCAGTTTGCCTTCCTGCAGGAATTGTGCAATACGGCCAGCCTGCGGACCGGAGAAAGACATATCCAGCTTTTTAGCGATACCTTTTTCGAATACATCCAGATGTTCAGGAAGAGTCAACACGGATTGAACCATGTGCAGATCATGAATCTTAGCGGGATCAACTTGGCACAGGCATTTTGCCAGGAAGTCAGCTTGCTTTTGGTTGTTGCCTTCGATGTTAACCTTGTCGTAAGGTTTGATAACAGCTTCCAGCAAAGCAACTGTATCTTTTGCATCAACAATTTTCCCTTCCTTGACCAGCGGAGCAGCATTTTTTGCGCGCTCCATTGCGTCCTTTTTCAGAGTGTCCCACTCACGGGTAACTTTTTTGAACTCCATTACGGTCTCTCCTTTCTGAATTAAGAAAAGCTTCATATAATAAATCGGACAAAAAAGAGAGCTTAAGGTTAACAGCCACTTAAACTGACTGTCTGCTCTCGCTCTCTCTATCACCAATATGAAATTTTAATTGTGATTCAGTCCGATAATATATGCATTTATATATGCATTACGCCTAACCCTGCACGTTCATGATTAGTCATGTAATGCAGTGCAGATTTTCCAAACAAGGCAACTGCTATCCAATGCTCATTTCTTACTATAGCAATTTTCATTGCCAGGCTTGAACTTGTGCTAACACTCACTAATAGACCTCTTTTAGCCTCTTCTGTAGCATGAATGACTGCATGAATATCATTGCTCTTTTTTTCAATAAGTCCTGAATTTAAACAAGCCCCAATAACAGCCCGGTTAATTCTCTCATTGAAATCATAAAAACTGGTTTTGCCTCCCACCTCAGTGACTACAGCTTTTAGCCCTTTCTTCGCTACCAGCTTTTTGGCCAGCTCCTCATCATAAATAGTCTGAGTCAAAGCCAGCATCATTGCTGCGGTTCCAGGGCTCGCAATACTATTTTCCAGGAAACCTGGAGCATTACTAGCCGTCATCTCAATCACTCCTTCTCTTCTCAAAAAAATCTACAAAGCATTTAGCGGATACTTATTTCACCAAAGTTAAAGCTTTGGATTATCCCTTGCTCATTGCGCACTATAATTGCACCTTCTTCATCTACGGCTGTTACTGTACCGGCAAAAATAACCTGGTCGTTATCTTTCACCAATACATGTCTGCCTACTGTGCAATTAAGCTTTTGCCATTCCTTCATCACGACATCTGCTCCCAGCAGCAGCCACTTGTCATACAAGATACCAAAGTCTTCCATAATAGCAGCCAGCACCTGATCGCAGGTAAAGTCCTTATGCAGGCTGGCATTGAGGGAAGCTGCAGTTGCAGCTACTTCCGCAGGGAAGTCTGCAGCTGACAGCGCCACGTTTACACCAATACCAACTATAGCATAATCTATTACGCCGTTTTCATAAAGCTGTAGCTCAGAAAGAATGCCGCAGATTTTTTTACCGTCTAACAGCAGGTCATTAGGCCACTTTATTTGCACGCTTTCCGTATCATACAGTCTGCGTACGGCCTTAGACACAGCAACGCCTGCAAGCAAGGTAATTTGAGCAGCATATTGGGGATCGATTTGCGGTCGAAGGATAACGGTAAACCATAGGCCGCCAAGCGGCGAACTCCAGACACGTTGCATACGGCCATGTCCGCCTTCCTGCCTGGCAGCAACAATAACGGTTCCTTCGGGAGCGCCCTCTTGGGCCATAGCTACAGCAGTTTCATTTGTTGATTTCAATACATCAAATTCTCGGAGCTGTATTTTCATAATACTTTATCAGGTTAATTATTTAACCAGACCGATGGTTGCAATGAATACGCCGCAAGCGATAGCGGATACAATAACACCACCGATATTGGCACCCATTGCAACAGGCATAACAACTGAGAACGGATCTTCATCCTCAGCAGCATGCTGAGCAATTTTAGCAGTGGTCGGTACGCAGGATACACCGGCAATACCAACAACCGGGTTGAAGTCGCCTTTCTTGAACCAGTAAACAACGTAACCGCCAAGGATGCCAACTGCGCCGGAAACTGCCAGAGCAAGAACGCCCAGAACAATCAACGGAGCTACTTTCGGGTTCAGCAGGGTGGAAGCTTCGCACAGAGTGCCAAGCAGCAGACCGAGCATCAGAGTACCGGTGTACAGCAGGGTATTTTCAACCAAATCCTGGTAAGGTACAATTTCGGATTCTTTAATAGCCATACCCAGGAAGAAGGACATAATCAGCGGAGCAGCCATCGGCAGCAGCAGGCAGAGCAGTCCGCAGCATACCAGAATGAAGATGAATTTTTTGGATTTCGGAACTTCCGGAGCATAGTACATAATATCTTTGCCGCGCAAAGCTTTCGGAACCATTAATTTTACCAGCCAAGGATAGCCGGCATAAGTCAGAGACAGATACAGGTAAGCGATTACGGAAATCGGAACGAACAGGTGCGGAGCAAGCATCAGTGAGGTGAACAGAACCATCGGTCCGTCAGCACCGCCAATAGAAGCAACTGCTGCAGCTTCCGGAGGTGTCAGACCAAGATGTACGCCCAAAACCAAAGTTACGAAGGTACCGCATTCAGCAAAGATGGCGATGATAATGGAAGTCCAGGGGTTAGCCAGAATAAAGCCGATTTCGCACATTGCACCAACGCCCAAGAATACTACGCAGGCAACCAGGCTGTTGCTGAAGGTCAGGTTGTAAATCGGCTGCAGGAAGTTAATCTGCATAATATCAACCAATTTTGCAGGATCGGAAACCAACGGATCCAGGAACAGGGTACCCAGTTTGCCGCCATCCAAGAACAGCACGCCGCAGTTAATACAAATCATGCCAATACCCATCGGCACCATAATCAACGGCTCGAGGATACGTTTAAAGCCCAAGTAAGCTAAAATAAAACCAAATGCAATAAGTGCAATTCTGGCAATAGCAATGGTTGTATCTTGAACCATAAAAGACGCGATGCCAGGGAATAATTGTGCAACGATATTTCCGTCCATTGTTATTCCATACCTCCTTCATCATTACTACTGCCCATAATCTTGTTGAGCAGTACTACAGCACCAATCATAACCAGAGCAATTGCTGCGGTAAATGCGTAAGAAAACAACGCATAAAGTTCAACGCTCATAATTAATTAGTCTCCTTTCATCTTATAAGAAAATTTAATAATTTTTATAATTTCGGACATCTTTACTGCAGTAATTTCCGGACATCACAGCAAATAAAAATATCCTTTTCTGCTTGCGGCGGAAAAGGATACAATACATCTAGGCACAGATATCTCGTATACACTCCGTCTATCGCAGAAATATATAACATAATCAAGGCTGCGATCTGACTTAACTACTTAAAGCTAACTTCAAGAAGCATCACAGTGGCGTGACCGTAGCAGATTTTCACTGCTTTCCCTAATTTACCCTGCACCAGGCAGGCACCTCAATCAGTTTTTTTAGTTGTTCTCTCAAAATACTATCTCATTTGACTAATTTCATGTTTACCCTTAAAAAAGCAAAAAGAGACTGAATGAAATTTCTCATAATCACTCAGTCTCCATTATTCGTTTTTATGGACATATACACGAAATTGTTTTTTCTCTCATAGTCTCTCGATGCCTATATTCTATATCACTTTCACGTATTTGTCAACAATTTCACAAAAAAATTATTCCTAAAGCCGTTTTAATGGGATTTGCTTGCGTTAAGTATATCGTCTTTTATATGTTCCGATACTAGTAAACTCTTGGCCCATGCGCTTTCATAAAATTCGTCAGTGTCTGATAAGGCTAAACACTTCTGTATTCTACAAGAGAGTACTCCTTGTTTTATGTCATTATCCTCCATACATTTTATTGGTATTTCTTCACCACTAGTGTATAATAGCAATTAGGAGGACTTCACTATGCATTTACAAAAAACAGCTCTCGTTCTGGAAGGCGGCGGCATGCGGGGAATGTTTTCCGCCGGTGTGTTTGAAGCCTTTTTGGCGCATCAGCTCACCTTTCCCTACATCACCGCCGTTTCTGCCGGAGCCTGCAATATCTTATCATATATGTCTGCCCAGCCGCTGCGCACACGTCAGATTATCGAACACTACGTCACCGATAAGCGTTACTTCAGCGTGCGCAACTGGATTAAAAGCGGAAGCATCTTCGGCTTTGACTTTATCTTCAAGGAGCTTCCCAAACAGCTGCTCCCCTTTGACTATGCAGCCTACCGTGCCTATCCCGGCGTACTGCAGGTTGCTGCTACCGATATCGTCAACGGCGAAAGCGTCTGGTACGATCAGGAAGCAATGGGGCAGGACTTTATTCCTGTGCGCGCTTCTTCCTCCATGCCCTTCGTTGCCCCTGTCGTCAAGCATGAAGGCCGTGCGCTGCTCGACGGCGCGCTGCTGGCACCCATTCCCTACCAAAAAGCTCTTGACGCAGGCTATGAAAAGCTCGTCATTGTACTCACACGCAACGAAGGCTACCGCAAGAAAAAGGGAGTGCCCAAATTTCTGCTTAAATCAGTGTATAAAAAATATCCCAAGCTATGGGAAATTATGGAGCAGCGTCCTAAGCTCTACAACGAGCAGCTGGAGGCTGTCGAGAAAATGGAACGTGAGGGCAAGGCTGTCATCATCCGCCCGCAGATTCCGCTTACGATTGATAAATTCGATATCAAGCCGCACAAGCTGCTGGCACTGCATGACCACGGCATCGGCTGCGGACTTGCTGCAATCGATAGAATAAAAGAATTAGAACAGCAATAAATTCTTTTACCAAAGCTATATTGAGTGTATAATATATTCCATAACAAGAAATAATAAACAGCCCACTCTTTATTCCTTGGAGGTTCACATGAAAATAAGGTTAGGCGTTATCAGCGAAGAACATAACATAAATATCCTGCAGGAAGTCATAGAAGAATATAATGACTACGAAATTACTGCATTCATTGATCCCGACGGAACACATACACTGAATATTATCGATAACCACCAACAGGAGTTTGACTCCTGGCTCGTCTTTGACCAGATAAATTATCTGCATATAAAAAACTGGGGCAAAGCACAAAAGCCCGTCTACTACATTCCTTACCGCGGTGCCAGCTTTTATAAAACACTCTGCACTGCTATTTACCAAGGCTTTAAAATAGATGAATTAAGTGTAGATACAATCCCCTATTATGACATTACCCGCGCTCTGGATGATATGCAGATAAACTATAACGTTATCAATCATTTATCCGATGAGCATGGTGCCTTATCGCTCAACGGATATGCTGCTTTTCATCGTGAGCTCTTTAAAAAAGGCATCACTAAAGCTGCTGTCACCAGAAGCTGCTATGTGAAAAGCCTATTGGAGTCAGAAGGCATTCCGACCTTCTGTATTATGCCGGTGCGTGTCACTGTACGTAATATTTTAAACGTAATTTTAACGCAATTCCGTATAAAAAAACTCCGGGAAGGCCAAATTGCCGTGCAAGTATTCAGCTTTAATCTGCTGGGAGATAAAGATAATTTTTATTCCGTAGATGACTTATACAGCCGGGAAATCGCTATCTCGCAAAAGCTTATCAGCTACACCAAAAACATCAGCGGCTCATTGAAGCCCGCCAACGAAGGTAATTTTTATATTTTCACCACGCGCGGCAGCTTAGAGCAGCTCACCAACAGCTTCACCAGTCTGCCCGAACTGCCAATTCTGCGCGATTTAAACAAAAGCCTGCGGGCCTGCGGTATCGGTATAGGCAACAGTGCCCGCGAAGCAGAATATAATGCCGTTATTGCTTTAAAGCATGCTTGCGCCGACCAGAAAGGCAGCTGGTATATCGTACTTGACGACAAAACAATCAGCGGTCCTTTAGGAAGCGCACAACAGATAGATTATCAGTATGCCTCCGTACAGCTGGAAGCAGTAAGCAAAAAGACATCTCTCAGCCAAGCCACCTTAAGCAAAATTTGCCATGCGTTGAAAATTTACGGACGCGATGAGCTTAATGCGCAGGAGCTTGCCACAATACTGCAGATTCTGCCCCGCAGCGCCCGTCGCATTCTCACCTGCCTGACGGAGCATGGTTATGCCGAAGACATCCGCTCGGAAATGCCTGAAACAAAAGGACGCCCACGCAAAATATACAAAATAAAATTATAAACACTCCTTCAAAGACTGAGGTTCAGCACCAAACTGTAACCTCAGCCTTTTTATTTTATATACACATATATCTCCTATTGACACACTAGGCGAAAAGATGTATTCTTTAATAAAGGTCTTAGCCTTTATTAGTCTTTTATTATTTTGAGGGGGCAAAAACAATGTCAGATACATTATTAGACAAAAACAAAATTTGGCAGCAGATAGACGATGAAAAGGAAAACATGCTGCAGCTTTGGCAGGAATTAGTTAACGTTGATTGCGGTTCCGGCAACAAAGCAGGCGTTGACTTCATCGCACAAAAAATCGAAGCCATTTTAAAAACACTTGGCTTTACTACAACTCAGGTAGAATTTGAAAAAGCAGGCAACACACTTGTCGGCAAAATTGGCGATACCAGTAAAGATTTTATCGTTTTATTAGGTCACATGGACACCGTATTTAAGGACGGCACAGCAGCAGAGCGTCCGTTTAAAATTGTTGACGGAAAAGCCTACGGTCCCGGCTGCCTTGACATGAAAGGCGGTATTGTTATTATGCTGACTGCTTTAAAAGTGCTTTTGGCAAATAATTATACCAAGCATGGTATTAAAGTAATCCTCGCAGGCGACGAAGAGGTAGCTCATTACTTAAGCAATGCTTCCGAAACAATTTTGGCGGAAAGCAAGGGTGCTTTGGCTGCATTTAACTTTGAAACCGGTTTCTTGGATCAGGGCGTTGTCACCAGACGCAAGGGCAGATATGAATTTACCATGGAAGCCTATGGCCGCGGCGCGCACGTAGGCAATGACCCGCAAAACGGCCGCAGCGCCATCATTGAATTAATGCATAAGGGCCTTGATATCGAAGCCTTAACCGATTTCGACAAGGGTATTAACTTCAACGTAGGTTTATTCGAAGGCGGTACAGTCAGCAACGCCGTTCCGGACTACGCAAAATTAACCTGCGATACACGCTATACCGACTATGCTTTACTGGAAGAATTTTTACCCAAATTACAAGCTATTGCGGCTAAGCAATACGTTCCCGATACCAAAACTGTTCTCAAGACTGCTACGGAATTCCAATCCATGGATGAGGTTCCAGGTACCGCTGCTTTGCTTAAATTAGTACAGGAAGCAGCAGCAGAATGCAATTTACCGCAACCTACAGCCAAAGCAGTCGGCGGCGGCAGCGACAGTGCCTATGCTACGGCTGCAGGCGTTCCTACAATCTGCGCTCTCGGCGTACAGGGCGCACGCAACCATACGGCAGAAGAATTTGCTGTTGTAGATACTCTCTTCAGCAGATGTAAACTGTTTGCCACTATCATGCTTAATATCTGAGGTAAATAATTAAGCTTGCAGATGCCTTATTAGCATCTTACATATCATATTCTTCCTACATACCCCTAAAAAGTATCGTCCCGGCATTTTTTGCCGGGACGGTACTTTTTTATGTCTGTTTTACACTTTTGTATTTAATCCTCAATAATCAGACGTCCCTCAAGCTCACGTTTGAGGTGCTGATGCGTCATAAAGTATTCCTCAATCACATCGCGGTACGAGGTTGCCAGCACGCGTACTCTGCCGTTGGCTTCGGCCTCCTCCAGCGTAATATCCAAAAACGGCTTCAGGCTGCTGTAGTGATATTTGCACAGACCAATCTTGTAAATCTGCTGCGCTCCCAAGGGCTTGCCATCAAATGTCAGCTCCTTGAAGCATTGGCCGCTGCGGCTCCATACTACGTGCATTCCCTGTGACAGCTGATAAAATTCCGTATGCTCGCCGGTAAAGGCCTCCTCGCGCAGGAAGCGCTTAATCATGCGCGTCAGCTGCTCGCCGGTAACCGGCAGCATATATACAGCTTCATCATAGGGGAAGCATTCGGTAAAATCGCTGTACAGCACTACCGGTCCCAGATTATAGCTGCGGATAGCACCGGAGCCCATCAGCATAACATCAATACCAAGGCTCTCCTGCAGCGCATCCGCTACCAAGCTGCCAAGAGGAGTTTCCTGAATTCAGGAAGGATGCTCCAGCTTGCGGGCAAAGCGGGTAACCAGTCTGCCGTATTTTTTATCTGTCAAATCCTTGTAGTGCATAATGAAGTTTTCCAGGCTCTCATCACGCGGACAATTCGTTTCATCAATAGGCACAGTCGACCAGGTGTAGGTATCCACCGCATTCAGGTCGGTATCTACCATAATATCAAAACGGCCGATCTGGTCCGTGCCTGTTCCGGCCTGTACGATAAGAATATCATTAACCTTTACCGGATGCTCCAAAAAGGTATGCGAATGACCGCCGATAATAACGTCAACGCCCCAAGCGGGATCAAGCATTGCCGCCAGTTTTTTATCCTCTTCGAAGCCGATATGCGTAAGAATAATCGTGAAGTCAATATCGATCGGATTGTAGGTATTACAAATACGGCCGATTTCCTCTGCCGCCTCGCAGATATCTACAAAGGAACCGATTACCTTATCCATCTTCGTCTGCGCCAGTACGTCCTCGGTAATGATGCCGATGAAGAGAATCTTCATACCATCGATATGCGCTATATAAAACGGCTGGAAAAGACGCTTGTTATTCGTGCGGATGTGAAAGTTCGCATTGATAATCGGGAAGTTAGCGCACTTTTCGATAAACAACAGATGCGCCAGACCGTAATCAACCTCGTGATTACCGATGGTCACAACGTCCGGTCCCAGCAGATTCATAATCTCAATGGTCGATACACCCTTGTATTCCGCATCAATTACAGAGCCACGGAACATATCCCCGGCGATGCAGTAGATAACATTCTCTTCTTCTTCCCTTACCTTATTGATATAGCCGGAAAGCATGGATACGCCGCCGACGAGCTTATTATCAATTCTTTCAGCCAGGAAATCGCCATGCAGGTCATTGGAATGTAAGAGTGTCAGTTTCTTTAAATTTTTCATGGTTACACCTCGCTTCCTGCAGCTATTGTATTTTTGGTAATTTTATTATAAGGTAAACCCGGCAATTTGCCCCTACCCCAAAAGCGTTTTTCGGGTAGGAAGAAGCAAATTTTTTATTATTTTCGGCTATTTTTCCATCTGCTTTACTTTTCGGCCGATACATAGTATGATATTTTCATCTGAACTTATCAATTTATCCAATATACCGAATTTCATTATAGTCAAAAATTATTCTTGGGCTTTTCTGTCAGAAAGGATTTTCTGCTATGCTAACCTACAGCTTTGCCGACTTACAGGGTGAGAGCATGTACGCTCATCTTTACAAATGCATCAAAAATGATATCACCAACGGCATCCTGCATGCCGAAGAAAAGCTGCCCTCCAAGCGCATGCTGGCCAAAAATTTAGGCATCAGCCTCATCACCGTGGAAAATGCCTACGCCCAGCTCGTTGTCGAAGGCTATATCTATTCGCAGCCCAAGCGCGGTTACTATGTAGCGCGCATTGAGCAGCAGCCTCTGCCGGTAAAAGCAGAACGCAAAGCAGCGCCGTCACTCAAAACACAAGCAACGGCGCAAAGCGTCAGCTTCGCCAAAAGCAGCGTACCTCCGGACACCTTTCCCTATAACATCTGGGCACGCCTTTTGCGCCACACGCTCACCACAGCAGACGAACACGCCCTCATCAGCGACACCAGCGCCGGCGGCGTTTTGCCGCTGCGTCAGGCGCTCGCCCGTCATCTTTACCAGTTCCGCGGTCTGAACGTTGCGCCCGAGCAGATTATCATCGGCGCAGGCACACAGACACTGTATAACCTCATCGTGCAGCTTTTGGGACGTAGCCACGTTTATGCGTTGGAAAACCCCGGTTATCCACAGCTGGCAGCAGCTTATCAGGCCAACGATGTTTTCTGCCGTTATCTGCCGATGGATGCCCAGGGCATCCGCGCCGACGTTTTGGAAAACAGCGGTGCCGATATTCTGCATATCAGCCCTTCGCACCAGTTCCCGACAGGTATCGTCATGCCCGTCAGCCGCCGCTACGAATTGCTGCACTGGGCAGCAAAAAAAAGCAGCCGTTATATCATCGAAGATGATTACGACTGCGAATTCCGCCTGTTCGGCAAGCCTATTCCGCCATTGCAAAGCATTGATACCGAGGAAAAGGTTATCTATATCAATACCTTCTCCAAAACGCTGGCACCAACCTTCCGTATCAGCTACATGCTGCTGCCACCGCACCTGGCATCGCTGTTTTATGACAAACTCGGCTTTTATTCCTGTACTGTATCTAATTTTGAGCAGTTTACACTCGCTAAATTTATCGAGGACGGTTACTTTGAACGCCACATCAACCGCATGCGCACCTACTACCGCAGCAAGCGTAACCGTCTGCTGCAGTATCTGACGCAGTCCGACGCTGCTCCCGCACTTACGGTAGAAGGCGAGGACAGCGGTCTGCATTTTCTGCTGCATCTTGCTACCGACGCCAAGGATCCCCAGCTTGTGCAAGCTGCAGCCGCCAAGGGCATTCAGATTAAATTTCTTTCGGACTATTATCATGAAAAGGTCGGTGACAGCTCGCACACCCTGCTAATGAATTACACCGGTCTGGCGGATGATAAGCTGTATCCGGCCTTAGATACACTGTTTACCGTGCTGAAGCCTTATCTGAAGCTGTAATTATTTTGCAGCACAGAGGCTGACAAAATATTCATGGATAGCCGTGCTTTTGGCCACGTCCAGCTCCGGATGAAAGGCCAGCGCCAGCTGCTTGCCGTACTGTGCCGCCACAATGTGCTCATCCACTGCAGCAAGCACCTCTACGCCTTCACCCACGCTGTCAATATACGGCGCACGGATGAAGGTCATCGGTACCTTGCCCAGCTTGCCGAATTCAGCCTCGGTATAAAAGCTGCCTAGCTGTCTGCCGTAGGCATTACGCTTCACAGTAATCGGCATGGTTGCCAAATGTACCTTGCTGTCGTTCGTCAGTTTTTCCGCCAACAGAATCATACCCGCGCAGGTTGCCAGTACTGGCAAACCCTGCGCTATTTTTTTCTGCAGCAGTGCAAACATTCCCAGCTCATGCAGCAGCTTGCCCTGCACCGTGCTTTCGCCGCCCGGCAGGACGATGCCGTCCAAGGGCTGCTCCAAATCCGGCAGCTGACGCAGCTCTACAGCCTCCACGCCCAGCTGACGCAAGGCCTGCACGTGCTCAATAAACGCACCCTGCAGTGCTAAAACGCCGATTCTCATTATTTACCACGCTCCGCCATCAGCAGCTGAATCTCCTGCTCGTTGATGCCTACCATAGCTTCGCCCAAATCCTCGGACAGCTCTGCCAGCATCTTAGCATCGTTGAAGTTGGTTACTGCTTTAACAATAGCCTGCGCACGCTTTGCCGGGTCGCCGGATTTGAAAATACCGGAACCTACGAAAACACCCTCGGCACCCAGCTGCATCATCAGTGCTGCATCCGCCGGAGTTGCTACACCGCCTGCCGCAAAATTTACTACCGGCAAACGTTTATGCTCGTGTACATAAACTACCAGATCATACGGTACCTGCAGCTCCTTGGCAGCGTTGAACAGTTCGTTTTCTTCCATCGCAGCGATTTGCGCAATTTGCTGATTCATTTTGCGCATATGACGTACTGCCTGTACAACGTCACCGGTACCGGGCTCGCCTTTGGTACGGATCATGGATGCACCCTCGTTAATACGGCGCAATGCTTCGCCCAAATCCTTGGCACCGCAGACAAACGGTACGTTAAACTTAGTTTTATCGATATGGTAAACATCATCAGCCGGAGAAAGCACTTCGCTCTCGTCGATATAGTCAATCTCCAGAGCCTCCAGAATCTGCGCTTCTACAAAATGACCGATGCGCACCTTTGCCATAACAGGAATAGAAACTGCGTTTTGAATTTCCTTAATCAGCTTCGGGTCGCTCATGCGTGCTACGCCGCCTGCCGCACGGATATCGGCAGGAATCTTCTCCAGTGCCATAACAGCACAGGCACCTGCTGCCTCCGCAATACGCGCCTGTTCCGGTGTCGTAACATCCATAATTACGCCGCCCTTTAACATCTGTGCCAGCTGTGCATTTAATTTATAACGTTCGTTCATTGTGAATACCTCCAATATATATGCAAATAATAGGTTATGTGTAGTATTATACCTACATCTGAGCTTATTAGTATATTCATTTCTCGTCAATTTACTATGTTCAGTTTTAATATCGGTATTCTTCACAGCTTACACAAACATCATGCTAAGCAACGCCTGAAGCGTTGCCGCAGACAGCAAAAAAGCAGTCGCTCTATCATCAACGATGATTGCGACTGCTTTTGCGTATCTTCAACAAGCTCCATACTGCATTTACATATCTGCCTTCTTCATAACAATGGCAATAGCATTTTTCAACTTCCGGATGTCATTACTTTTGCATCTGACCTCACATTTTTATGCAAAACTGAACTCTTATTACTGCACTATATTTAATTATAAACATACTGCACTTTATAGAACATTCATCAAAAATTTAATGCCGGTAATCAGCACCAGTACGCTCGCCAGCTTCATCAAAATGCCGGACTGCAGCCTTTGCGCCAAGGCTACACCGCCCTGAGCACCGACAAAGGCACCCGCACCAATCGCCAAGCCGCTGGTCCACACAATATGCCCCAGCATAGCATGCGAAACTAAGCCTGCAAGCGAGGAAACTGCCAAAATGCAGGTAGAAGTAGCAATGGCCACGTGCACCGGGAAATTCAGTACATAAACCATAAAGGGAACGTGGACGATACCGCCGCCTATGCCCAAAATGCTGGCTAAAAAGCCCACACTGACGCTGCAAAGAACGCCCAGCTTCCAGTTATAGACTTCCGGCACCTCGCCGGCCGTCTTACCCGCCGCCTCCTTATTGGCCTTACGATACATATTTACCGCTGACAGCACAAAGAAAGCGCCAAACACCAGATAAAAAAGCCTGCCCTGCAGATATTCTGCGGCATAGCTGCCTAAAAATGCACCGGGAACGGTAGCCACGGCAAATTTCAAGGCCGCATCTACGCAAGCCTTCTTCTGCCTGATATACCCCCAGGTCCCCGAAAAAGCATTCAGCAATACCACCAGCACCGAAGTGCCGATGGCCAGCTGCGGCTCATAATGCCAAGCAAACACCAGAAGCGGTACAATCACCATACCGCCGCCAATGCCTAAAAGCGCCCCCAATAAGCCAACTAAAATACCTAAGGTCAAAAAGCCTGCTACTTCCATCTGCATCCCTCTCATTCTCTCATAATTCTCATTGCAGATTAGCTTAGTTTTTTTAAATCTCTCGTCGGTCAAAATCAGCCTTGACCTGTATTCTCATATGCTCCGCAAGGATTCGGAAAAAATGCGGAACAGCAAATATTTTACACCTAAACAATAAAAAAAGGAAGTATCTGCGATAAAAAGTACTTAGAAAAAGTTAATTTTTCCCAAGCAGCTTTATCAGCAGCGTACTTCCTTTATAAATTCGTTATATTGCCTGCTTTTTAAACCGGACCGAGGTTAATTGCTGTTGCATAGGTCAGGAAGCAGAAGGCTACTATCCACCATGCGCCAATAAGCGGCAGAACAAAGCGCAGCCATTTTTTATACGGCACGTTCGCCATCGCCAGATAGGACATTGTTGCGCCGGAGGCCGGAGTGATACAGTTGGTAAACGCATCACCGAAGGTGAAAGCGAAAACTGCGGTCTGACGTGTCAGGCCTACGATATCAGCCAGCGGTGCCATAATCGGCATAGAAATTGCTGCCTGACCGGAGCTGTTCAATGGTTTTCGGTTTTGTCATTGGGATTGACCTCCTTTTTTGATTTTGGGAACAAAAACAGACCGTCAACTTTTCGCACATTGCGACCAGCCAACGGTCTGATTTTCGGTATTCGGTTTTTGTGCTCAGTTCAACAAACGGAAAGTTAACTATTTATCAATTCTTGCAGTTCATTGACAAACCGGCAGATATGAAATCCATCACATACTGCATGATGAACTTGAGCCGCTAAAGGAAGCACAATTCTCCCATCTTCCTCGTAATATTTCCCCAAGGTGAAAATGGGAATTAAATAACTATACCCTTTCTGCAAGTTCAAGTTAAAACTATCAAATGTTGACCACGGTATCATAGATACCGTAAAAACATTTTCCGGAACATCTGGTTTTCCTATCATGCCGTGGTTACTTCCGTACAGCTGAATATCGTTTTCATAAGCCCTTGAAAACTCTTCAATATTCGGCACATATTCAGTCCAAAGGTTAGAAAATGTCTCTGTGTCTTCATGGAATATGGTATAGCTGGGTATCATCTCGTCATATATTCCCAGTTCACCCGCTTGATTGATTGTCGTTCTAAACTCTGAATGACGATTTACAATCGTTGCAAGATAATAAAGCATCGCAGGGTATAACTTCATTCGTTTCTTCTTTATTTGCGTAATATCCAATTTAACAGTCATGCTGTATGTGCAAGGTATATTCGTAAAGTAATGTTCAAAATACTCATTCCGTTTCCAACTACTTCTATCAATTTTTTCAAATATCATCTAAATTCCCTCAGAAACCATGATTTATCGTCCTTTTATAACGGTTGCATCATCTCAAGAATGATTCCATCCGGATCTCTGAAATAAAACGCTCTACTTTCCCCGAATCCATCTGCCCTGAAATCGAAATACTGCGGTTCAGACAAGCACTCCACATGATTTTCAATCAGGGTTCTGTAGACAGAATCTATGTCGTCCGTGTAAAAGCACACTTCTGAGATGGATGTTGTAAACAAGTCGGATTGTTCTTTATGGATTTCACTGTCTACAAACTGAATCAGCTCGACCGGAGGTGATTCAACAGCCTTAGAACCATTCAAATAAGCAACCCTCGCTTTGCAATTTGCTCTACGAAACATTTTATCTGTTTCTTCGCCTTTCATAAAAATTTCCCCTTGAAACGCAAGCCCAAGGATGTCTCTGTAGAAAGCAATAGAGCGATCCAAATCAGAAACCGTTAATCCAACATGATAAATTCTTCCGACCATATATTCCTCCTACAATTTCTTTATTTCGTAAAATCCCGATTTGTTGCTCAATTTCGTATTCAAATTATACCATAAAACTTGTGAATAATTTTACCTCAACTTTTGTGAGATATGAGAAAAGCTGACTACTTTATTGTACCAAACAGTTAATGCCTTGCCAACAAAGTAAAAGCGGCAGCCGCCACCGGCGACTGCCACATGCATCAGCTTCGCTCTGAAATTATTCGGCAACTACCATAACCTTGAAGGTAGCAGTTACATCGGTATGCAGCTTAGCAACAGCGGTGTATTCGCCTAAGCCCTTAACTGCGGATTTCAGCTCGATTTTACGACGGTCAATGTTCAGACCAGTTTGCTTAATCAAAGCTTCGGCAACATCCTTGGAGGTTACGGAGCCAAACATTTTACCGTTTTCACCCACGCGTACCTTCATGGTTACTACAACCTTTTCTACCTGTGCGCCCAAAACAACAGCCTCATCCTTAGCCTGAGCTGCACGATGCTTAGCGGTTGCCTGGTCCTGTTTAGCCTGGTTGAGGTTAGCTGCGGTAGCTTCCTTAGCCAATTTACGCGGCAGCAGGTAGTTGCGGCCATAGCCCTCGGCAGTTTCTACGATTTCACCTTTTTTGCCTAAGCTTTTAACATCTTGTAAAAGAATTACTTTCATCTGTTCGACACTCCTCTAACTGTTTTTTAGTCAGCGCAATAATCTGCGCTTCTACATCCCTGGCACGTTTATTTGCCAGCTGCACACCGGCCACCGTCTGATGACCGCCGCCGCCCAGCTCTTCCATAATTACCTGCACATTGACGCTGCCGTCACTGCGGGCACTTATGCTCAGGGAACCATCTTTATATTCAACAATTGCCATGCCTACAGCAACACTCTCAATGGTAATCAGAGTATCTGCTGTCTGCGCGGCAAGCACGGAAGACATAGTATCATTATCTGCATTACGCATAATTGCAATAGATAAACCGGGTATCGGCATTCTTGCTCCGGCTATCAGCTTAGCCTTCTGCTGGACAAAGCTCAAATCATCCTTAAACAGCTGGCGTATCAGATTCGGGTTAGCACCGCAACGGCGCAGCAGAGCGGCAGCCTCAAAGGTACGCTCGCCTGTCTGCACATTAAAGTTTTTCGTATCCAGCACAATGCCTGCATACAAGGCAGTTGCCTCCGCCGGTGTAATATCCAGTCTGTCATCAAAATAACCAATCAGCTCCGTTACCAGCTCACTGGTAGACGAGCTGGAAGGCTCCAGATACAGCAGTGTTGTATCACCGATAATATCCTCGGCACGACGGTGATGGTCGATGATAATGCGGTTTCGGCAAGCCTGCAGTACAGCCTTGCTGGCAGAAAGTACCTCGCGGTGATGGTCGACAATAACCAAAAGGCTCTTATTGGTAACTAGCGGCAAAGCATCCGCACCGCTCAGCATAATATCTATATACTTAGTTTCGTTAGCCGAAAGAATAATGTTCTCATTATCCAGCACCTCGGTAATACGCTTATAATAGGCATTATGCTCGCTGCTGACAATATAGGTTTCCTTGCCCAGCGACAAGCCCAGCTTAGTCATACCAATGGTAGCGCCGATAGCATCATAATCCTCATTAACGTGTCCCATAACAAAGATACGGTCGGCCTGCAGCATCTGCTCATGAATCGTCTGCGCTACGATGCGGGCACGCACACGCGTACTTTTGGCACCGACACTGCTCGTGCCGCCAAAGAACTGCGTATTTTTATCCTTCATAACAACAGCCTGATCACCGCCGCGTCCTAATGCCAGATACAGGCTCTTATTGGCATTGCCGATAAGCTCCTCCAGCGTAACGCCGTCGCAGGCTACGCCTATACTTACAGTCGGCGGAATTTTATTGCCGCTGCGGATTTCGCGCACCTTATCGAGAATCATGAACTTATCTTCCATCATATCCATTACGGCAGACATGGAAAATCCCATCAGACTGCTTTCCTTGTTCATGCGGCAGATAAAGCCCTGCTTGGAGGCAGCCCACTTCGTCAGCAGCTCATTGATTTCGCCATTTAAGTTGGCCATATTGGTTTCGCTAAGACCGCGCATAACCTCTTCGTAGTTATCAAAGCGCACATAAGCAAGACACAGCTTATCATTGCTGTATTTCTGGCGCAAAAGCTCATAATCCGTGATATCCGTCAGATACAGCATCAGGCCGCTGGAGGTATTTTCCTTTTTGCTGTGATGCTCCTGCGTTTCTACACTGTAATAGCGCATACGATAATAGTGATCCTCAATCTGAATAACCTGCTCTCCGTCACGCACGCTCATCAGCTCAAAAGCATTCTGTGCCAACGGCAGAATTTCCTCAGGCTTTTTGCCCTCCAGATTACTTTTGCCTGTCCAGGCGGCAAATAATTCATTTTTCCATTGCAGCTTGCCATCTTTGGAAAAAACTGCAATGCCTACATCCAGCTTGCGCACCGCAAAATGGTTGGTACGTTCAATATTGCGGATAATATTATCCAGATAACTGCTGAAAAAGATTTCCCTGTTAATAAGATTCTGGCGGCTGAAATAATAGATAACGCCAAAAAGAATCAGTGCAGGAAAAATCAGCTTGGGCTGCAGATAGCAGACTAATATTGCCAGCAGCACAATTATCAGCAAATAAATATTAGTATCCGCTTTGGAATTCATATTCCGGTTAAACCTACTGAACATCATTTTCACCTCAAATCCGGCACAGCTGCCGAACTTTACCTTTGTTTTCTGAATCTGCTTGCAGGACGGATTTTCCTGAAGTCCATAACAATATCAAAGGCACCTACATAAACCATAATCTGGGTAAAGATAGGCACTATAAAGAGCAGCGCTATACCGATATTGGCCCACCAGCGCGGCTTATGCTTTGTATCTACAAACCAGTACAGCAGCACGATGCCCTGCAAAACCAGCACAAAGCTGCAGACCGTCTGTACATTGACAGACAGTGTATACATCCAGCTTGCCTGATCATGCTGATAATAATAGGTTACCGCAAACAAAGACGCAGCATAAGGCCACAAAATCCAGCCGGGAACCTGCAGCATCGTAAACGGAGGAAAGGCTTCAAAGCTTTCACCCAGCTTCGTAAGAATCTTTTTGGCAGCCATGTAGTTCACAAAAGCCATCAGCGGTGCACACATCATGAATGCACCCGGCATGATAATACGCATCATGCGCAGCATTTCGGCATAACCGTCGACAGTCTTTTTGATATCGGCCTCGCTCATGCCGTGCTCACGATAATAAACCGTCAGCTGCTCCAAGCTTTGGTGGAAGGAGCTGAACATCATCTCAATCGGGTCAATGCCCAGTACCCAGAAGCTCAGCACGATATTCAGAATAAGCGCAATAACCGCGCCGACACTGCCGTAAAGCATCATTTTCATCGGCGGCAGATGGCGTCGCATACACTCGCCTAAAATCAGGCCCAAAAGGCCAAAAATAGCCGCCAGGAAAAAGGCATTAATCGGGCTGATAATCATCGCAATAATCACGGTAGCAACCAGCAATGTCATAATGCTCCATTTCAATCCGTGACGGCAGCCACAGATGACGATAGGCAGGGGCCAGACGAAATTAACAAAAGCACCCAGCACAGGCACATACATACTTATCAAAGCCATAACGATAGCAACGGCAGCTAAAATACCGGCCTCAACCATGGCAGATGTTTTACGAATCACAGGTTATCCTCCTTTATGGATATATTTCTTCAATATATTATTGTACTACATCAACCGCTGAAAAGCAAAGGCTTTACACCCGCCGACAACCCGTATTGTGTATTTCATATAAAAATGGTATAATATATATAACGTTCTTGTACAGTAATGACTACCGTACATAGGCGTCTTTTATTTTTTTCAAAGGGGTTCTTAGCTTACACAAGCAATATTTTCCGCAGCGCTGCTGTATGTTTCTCGTCGGCATCTTTACTATGACCATCGGCATCGCTCTTTCCTGTAAAGCTGATTTAGGTACCTCACCCATTTCCAGTGTACCATGGGTTCTGAGTATGTTTACACCCTGGAGCATCGGTGAAATAACTATTGTCATGAATCTGCTTTTTATTATTGCCCAGCCCATTCTGCTGCGGCAATTTTACTGGCGTAAGCTGTTGGGCCAGCTGGCAACACTGCTCGCCTTCGGCTACTGCATAGATTTTTCGATGAGCCTGTTGAGCTGGGTAAAACCGGACACACTGTTCTGGCAATGGTTTGACTGTATTCTTAGCACTATTCTTCTGGCCTTCGGCGTATTTCTCTGCATCCGCGCTAAAATTTTTGTTGCTGCCGGTGAGGGCCTCGTCTTGGTTATCGCCTTCGTCAGCAAAATTAAATTCAGCATCATCAAAAACTGCTTCGACTGTACGCTAGTCGCTATCAGCTTGGCAATTTCCTTCATGCACTTCGGTGCTATGCGCGGCGTAGGTGTAGGCACGATTGCCGCAGCCATCCTCGTCGGCCGCTGGATACAGCTTTACAGCAACTGGCTGCATATTTTCGACAAATGGAGCATCTTAGAGTAAGATTTTTTGCTTACTCTAATTATTTCGTTTTAATTTTCTGAATTTTTCTTGTTTTCTGCAAGATTGTATGTTATAATCCATTACAACAGCTGTTAGTATAATATTTGTCAAAGAAGGTGCAATTTATGCTCAGTATTGGTACAGTAAAATGGTTTAATAATAACAAAGGCTATGGATTCATAGAAGCACGCAACGGTCAGGAGGTTTTCGTGCATTTTTCAGCCATCCGTTCCGACGGCTATCGCTGTCTGCAGGAGGGCCAGCGTGTTTCCTATCATCTGTCACGCGGTAAACATGGCCCGATGGCATTGAACGTGTCGCCGATTATTTAAGCCTAACAGAAAAGCTTGTTATGTGCTTTATGTACTAAAAAACCGGTGGAGGTTTACCGTTAGGTAAGTTTCCACCGGTTTTTCTATTTAAGGCTGAGTTATGTCCCAGCAACTTTTTATACCAAATTCACTCTTCTTAAAGCTTTACGTCCAGCGAAGCGCTCACGCCAACGCCCTGCACGCGGTTAACATTTTGATAGGACACATTGTCTACCGGAATCAGCACCTTGCAGCGTACGCCCAAAAGCGTCTGCTCAATCATCAGCGCCGCCTTCACCTGGTCAACCTTAGACTGCGGGCCTGAAACCTGCGCTGCACCGGCACGGCTGCCGTCACCGACAGAAATAACCGGCACTACTTTCGTAGCATCCGTCGAGCTTACACCATACTTGGCCGTTACAGAGTTAATTGCGTTATTCAACGCCGGAGCGGTAGCATCTACAGCATAACCGATAACGCCGCCCTTCAGGACCTTATCCAAAATACCAGCCTGCGCTGCAGGCATACTGTTACCTAAAACAAAACCGCACACAAGTGCTGCCGCAATCCATTTTTTATTTCTCATAACGCATACCTCCTAGAATACTTATTATATTCGACAAGCAGCGTCAAAAGCCTTGCAAGTATTCTGTGAAATTAAAGTAACGAGATTGTTACTGCCCGGAACTCGCATTTTCCATTGCCGAACCGTATCCTTAAAGGTCATAATACTGATGTTCTTGCTGAGTTATACTTTATTGAAAGCACCAAAGGCTGTTGCACCACCCTGCAGATACAACAGCCGCTATTATTTCTAACCTTTATTTCTATCTTTTATTATATTCTCATCTATCTTTCCGCTACCATCAGCCAGTTATCATGAACGCGCAGCGGCACCTTCAAAACCTGACCGGGATAAATATGTTTGGAGTTAAGCTTGTTCGCCTGTTCAATGCGGAAAATGACTTCACGCACATCTTCACGCGCTTCTGTATGACGACCGGCAATTTCCCACAGCGTTTCGCCCTCAGCGACAGTCACCGTATATTCCTTATAAACAGGTTCATCAGCAAACACAGCACTATATCCGGCATAAAGGAAACAAGCACAGCAGATAACACTTAAAAACTTTTTCATATCTATCACCACCTAATAAATCTTTGTTTGCTTATATTATAGTGTGCCGCACGAACTTTGTCAACACTTTTATGAATTTTTGTTTGCTGATTGCTGATTCTTTGCGAACGTATTTCCAAATTCCAATATAGTTTATGCGTTATATTCAAAAAATTACTGCAGCAAAAAAGGCATCACCTCTCGGCAATGCCCTTTTGCTTAATATATGCTACTCTATATCGAAAATTTTGCCCGGATTCAGGATATTATTTGGATCCAGGGCTTTTTTAATTGCACGCATCATTTCCAGCTCATCCGGATTAGTGAATTCCTCCATCAGCTGTTTGCGTTTATAACCAATGCCATGCTCCCCGCTCAAGCGACCGCCGTGTGCGTAAATAAAGCGGTACAGCTCCTGCTGGTTGGCTTTGACTCTGGCATCCCAGTCCGCATAATCCTCCTGCTCCTGCTTCAGGATATTCAGATGGATATTACCATCACCGGCATGACTGGCAATGCGTGTTACCAGCTGATATTTATCGGCCAGACGCAAAATTTCCGCCAGCAGCGCAGGCTCATGATCTACCGGGCAGACAACGTCCTCCTTGCAGACAATCAGGCTTTCCGCACGCACTGCTTCGGCGAAGGCCTTGCGTGCCTGCCAGATTTTATCATGCTCCGCTACTAAGACATCTCCGGCACCGTTTTCCGAGCAGATTTCATCCATCGTGCAGGCTTTTTCATCCAGGTCATCCTCGCTGGTGCCTTCCACTTCTACGATAAGATAATTGCCCTTGTCACTGCCCTGCAGCGTTGTACCGAGATAACGCTCTACGGATTTGATAGTGATATTATCCATGTATTCTACGCAAGTAGGCATAATACCGGCCATAATCAGCTTGTTTACCGTGCCTATAGCATCCTCAGGGGATTCAAAAACCGCCAGCAGATCCATGCTGTACTTAGGCAACGGCAGCAGCTTCACGGTAATCTGCGTGATGATACCAAGGGTCCCCTCACTGCCGATTATCAGCTGCTCCAGGCAATAGCCTGTAGTCTGCTTTTGCAGGCGTGCTCCCAGCTGCACGATTTTGCCGGTAGGATTTACCACCTCAACGGCATATACCTGATGACGCGTAGTACCGTATTTAACCGCGCGATTGCCACCTGCATTGGTTGCCACATTGCCGCCGATAAAGCAGGAATCACCGCTACAGGGGTCGCCTGCATAAAAGGCTCCCTTGGCCGCAGCCGCAGCCTGCAAATCCGAGGTGCGCACACCCGGCTCTACAACTGCGTACATAGCATCGGCATTAACCTCGATAATTTTATTCATCTTTTCGAGCGATAGCACTACACCGCCGTAAATGGGCACTGCACCGCAGGCAAGACCTGTGCCTGCGCCACGGGGTACAATCGGGAAGTGATATTCATTCGCCAGCTTGACCACAGCCGCCACCTGCTGTGCATTTTCCGCAAATACGACAGCCTCAGGCATATGATGATAGGCCGGGTCAGTTACTTCATCATGGGCATATATTTCCATCTGCCCTGCATCCGTCACTACATTCTGCACGCCAACCAAAGCCTGCAGCTTGGCAATTATTTCGTCAGACAGCTTGTTATACTCCATAATTCAGTCCTCCTCATTTGCAACATTTATATTTTAAACCACTCTATGCTTATTTTATCACAAACAGTGACATTTATAACAGCAAATATTTTTCAGTGTACCAGCCACATATAAAACGGTATTGCAAAGACCGCCAGCACCGTGCTTACCGCAGTCAGCATAGCGGCATATTTATAATCACCGCCGTAGCCTTTGGCCACAATCGCCGTATTGGTCATCGCCGGCATGGCCGCCATAATTACAAATACCTTTTCCATCATCGGCTCCAGATGGAAAAACGGCAAAATCAGGAAAACTATCCAAGGACAGATTAAATAGCGTCCCAGCATAGCAACTATCAGCTCCTTGCCTACGGCAATTTCTTCCCAACGGGTTTTGCTCATGGCAATACCGATGAACAGCATCGCCAGCGGCGTAGTCATGCTTCCCAGATAATGAAAGGACTTGAATACCGGCTCAGGCAGATTCCATTCCAGCAGTACCATCACCACACCCAGCATAAAGCCCATAAGCGGCGGCGACATAATGCTTTTCAATGTCTTACGGCTGAAAAGCGGCATTGTTACGCCATTACTGCTTGCCAGGTCATGAAAGCCGATAGTCCAGAAAAGCGTTGTGTTCACCATGTAGTAAATCATAATATACGGCGCACCGGCATCACCGAACAAGGCTATACCTAACGGCAGGCCGATAAAAATTGTATTGGAAAAGCTGACGCAGATAGAAAAAATTCCTCTGTGCTCCCGCGGAACACCTATCAGACGTCCGAGCAGCCTGCTGATAAAATAGCCTGCCAGCATCGAAATAACCGGTACAATCAGGCCATGTGAAAGCGTAATGAGCTGGTCATGCTTAAACTGCCCCAAAATATTGGTCAGCATATATGTAGGCAGGCAGACATAATTCACCAGACGCGAAATCAGCGCCACACTTTCCTCGCTGAACCAGCCCCTGCGCTCTAAATAAAAGCCGACAGCAATCATCAGCATAATGGTCAGCACACCGTTTAATGCATGTAAAACTATTTCCATTGTTCATTCCCCTCATAAGGCAAAAATTGGGTTCTATGTCAAGTTTTGGGGTCTTCAATAATTTAATATCCTAAGATTTGC